>Ga0099825_1005385_pt1 | contig 16419 bp, 6 predicted proteins | sample SiratroredBW_FD_76838 | JGI IMG/M metagenome (GOLD analysis project Ga0099825, IMG submission 76838) | Root nodule microbial communities of legume samples collected from California, USA - Siratro red BW | ecosystem: Host-associated > Plants > Roots > Nodule | place: USA: California | collected...
TGGATAAATTCAGTGAAAGAAAAAAAAAAAAAAAAAAAAAACCCCAAAAAAAACTAAATAAAGGTTATTTTAAATTTTAAAAAAAAAAAAAAAAAAAATATTTAAAAAATTAAAAAAAATTTAAATTTATTAAATTTTAAAAATAAAAAAAAAAAACAAAATGATTATAGGTTAGACAAAAAAAAAAATACAATTCATCTAAAAAATAGATTAAGTTGATAAAATTTTTTAAGTGATCTATTACACTTAGTCAAATTAGATCTCAGTTATTTCGTAGATCTCGATAGTATTATTTAATCATTATGTGAATCTTCTACATATATATAATATGTATTTTGTTACTGTAACACTAAATGACAATGCATTGAGATATTGTTTAATATCTATGTATCGATATAATTTATTTATACAATTATGATACTAGAGAAATTAAAATTAAATTAAAGCATATTAGAGATATACGTTACACAAAAACACATTATTTTAGTAGTAACAATAGTAAAACATATTCAATGTATAACTTAACGCGATACCTAAAAGACCTAATTTACACAGAATAGTAAAAACGGAAATAATACAATTACTATACCTAATTAACTACAAAATTATATTATACCTCGAAGATTTATTATGGTTTTTGTTTTCTGAATTATTTTTTGAATGTAAAGTTGATATAATTTATTAAGATAAAATGGTTATTATTTTGAATTATATAATTCAGAACATAATTTTTTAATTCTGGATTATGGATTTTGAAATATAAATAAATTATATTCCAGATAACCTGGAATAAAAAAAATTATATTCTGAATGAACACATTTTTTTATTCTGAAATATACAATAAAATAAATATCTCATGTATTTTAAAAAATATGGGGTGCAGAAAGAATTAATGGATGTACAGGGAGAATGCGTCCATCAGAAATTTCTAACCTATAACCGGGCTTCAACGAAGAACAAAGCCCATTATAGGAATTGGGCCGCATTTGACAGAGAACACAAGATCTTCGCTAGTTATAAATAAACAGACGCGGTTGTTTTTCCCGCCAACTGTGTTGCATCTTCGGCGCAATGGAGGCAGAGAATCACAAAACGAAGGCAGTGAACGTGCTTCGAAGCAGAATCTGCGACCCTAAATTCATCTTCAGAAACGATTATCCAGACAGTAACTACAGGTCTGAACTTCTTCCCACAGTTAACGTTTCTCCTCGTTGTTTAATCAAATCGGAATCGGTCGTAGCCTCACTTTACCGATTTCTCATATCAGCAAACTGAAATTCATGATATCGACTTCAGTGACGGAAGCGTGCAACAATTCTATTCTGCTTCTCGGTCCGCGCGGCTCCGGAAAGAACGCGGTGTGTTCATCGCTCACCTTAACCTCAACCTCGGTTTAAGTGTTTCCTCCATTTTCTTTTCAATATGTTTTCTCTTATTAGGTTTTGGAAGTTGTCATTCAAGATTTGCTGCAAGAGAATCCAGACTCGATTTCAGTGGTAATTTATCACTGCCTCTAAATAATAATATAGTTTAATTAGTCTTAGTTATTTGGTTATTGTGCCTGCACAATCATAACTGTTTCATTCCCACACTTAAATTACTTTGTTTAGGTCTTACACATTAGCTATTGAACTTGTTTTAGTCACTAAAACACATTTGTAATCCATTTTAGTCCATGGCAGAGAATAAAACAGATTAAAACGTGTATGTGGACAGACTACAATGAAAAAATAGATGTTCAAATATTACTGAATGAGCGATTAAACATAATGATATTAATAATTTATGGGAATGGAAGTATGTTTGTTCTCTTAAATTAAATTTTTCGTTTCAGATGAGGTTGAATGGGCTTTTACATAGTGATGACATCTCTGCATTCAAGGTTAGCATTCATAAAACCTGCTTATACTATTACTAATTTAAGCAGCTATGACGTTATTAGTGCCCTTTGTTTTTCTTTTGTGTTAATGTTTTCTGGAATTGTTTTTCCTGATTGTTTATGCTGACTTACTTCTGACAACGACTTTGGTGACGTTTGATAGCTGTGATTTGTTTATAGTCAATGGTTCCTTATATGGCTAGTTTGCCGCCCTACTCAGCCTCACAGTTAATAATATGGGCACGTTGGTTGGCACGAACTCTAGTTGAGTGATTAACTAGTTAGTCTTGCTGCGGAAAGGGACAACTAATTGGAAGATAATCCACTGTGATTTAGCTAGGAAGCTTGTAGATTCTCCTAGTGGAACTGTGACAATGGTTTTTATGATTTTTTGTTTCAAGATGAGGAATAAATCTTTGTATTGTTGAAAATTTGAATTTACAAAGGAATTGGATGGTGATGGACCAAGCTTGCATTAATGCAGCTCAGGCTATTTCTGGATATGCAAGAGCAATGAGGATTTGTTAAGCATGTTATAAATTTTACTATTCTTGTCATAAGGTCAGTTTGATTGCACAGATGTAAATGAGAAAATAGTGGAATAGCGAGGAAGAGAGTTAATTTTGGGATTTGTGCACCATTTGGAAGTGAAAAACTACGAAGAAATGGAGAGTTCAAACACTGTTCATTTCATCTTAGGGCGTGGAATAGTGCAGAAATGGGCGGAAGAACACCAGATGGAAGGATGTCTCTTAAGTTTTACTTCTTTTTGATACAAAATCTCAATGTTTTATTATAAACAAAATTAATTGTCTGTAATTTCTGTCACACTACATTATTTTAATGAGTTAAATTTAACATTTATATTAATTTTAATTTTATATATTTTCTAAATAAAATGATTTGCCTTCTAAATTTGAGAAATCAAAAGAACACATTACATACTAACATGGCATTGGCTCCCATCCACCATAATTGCACTCCCACTTTTGTCAAACCTAGTCTCTTTTACATCACACAATACACTAAATGGGGTAATCCCTCTTATATATTCTATAGATAAGGGTAAAATAGGACCATATTGCCTACATCAAATAGGATAATCCCCATTTATACTTATAGATTATAGATAATAAATTAATATATAAAGTAATAATAATAATAATAAATAAATAAATAAAAATTAACCTTAATAAAAAAATAATATTTTTAATTCCTTTTTCATATTAAATAATCTTAAAAAATTAATCTTTTTTTCAGTGAGACTACTTTTATTTTTATTTTATTTCTCATGAATTTCTCTTCTTTCCTTTTCCACTTCATATTCCCTTATTTCTTTCTTCTCTGCCAAACATATCAATACAAATAAGATTGTTTGAACGGATAGATTTAGGTTGCACTGTATCTGTTCTTGTTTGGTGTCTCATTTGTTGCTGCAAACCATGATGAAACAGGAAATAGCTAGGCAGTTATGCATGGAGCATCAATTGCTATTCTCAAAAGCGGTAACATAACGTACCTATAGAAAATTCGTACTATGCATTTACAATTATGGTACGTTGATTTTTTTTTTAATCTTGATATGAACATTCTGCAGGCATCATTTGATGACAACTCCCAGTTTATGGTTGCCGTTCTAAAGTGAGTGAAAGTTTCATTGGTTGAAAAAGCTAAATAATTTCATGTTCTAGAGCATTTACTATCTTTGTTTTCTAGGGAATGCGGATTAGCACATAAAACAGTAATATTTGTTCTGGAAGAGTTTGACTTGTTTGCTCAGGTAAGGCTTTCTTACTTTTTTCCCTTTGATCATTACTGAAAAGTTTATGGTTTAAATTCGGGGTTATAATTGTAGTTATTTTCAATCTCTTACTCTCTATTAAGTAATCCTATTTGTGGTCACTGAAATATTTTGGTTTGACTTTTAAGCATACATTTGTTATGTCTGCATCCTGATTCTTTGCAGGGTAAACAGCGGTTACTTTATAGCTTGCTAGATGCAATGCAATCAATAGCTTCACAGGCTGTTGTACTTGGCATTAGTTGCCGTTTGGTATGTGCGTTGCAGTTATTTCTTTTTCCTATAAACTTTTCAGCAGTTGTGAATAGTCATGTCTGAATTTCTTAATGCGATTGGTGAGAAGAAAAAATTAAAGTGATATTATTTCTGTAAATTACAAATTATTGGTATTGGATTAAGTGTTTTCCACTTTTTTTTTTTTTTTTTTTTTTTTTTTTTTCTTTTTTTTTTTTTTTTTTTTGCTTGTATCTACATTTTGAGAAAATAATCTATCATAGATCTGGTTGTTGTAGAACATAAGATAACTTTTACAAATCAAGATAGTCCACTTTGCAGGATGCAGATCAACTGTTGGAGAAAAGAGTACGATCTCGGTTTTCACACAGAAAGCTGTTGTTCTTACCACCTTCAATGGAAGATTCACAAAAGTAGGTGATTATAATTTCCTTGGACTGAAATATGCTGAAGATGATTAAATGCAATGCTTGACTTGTCATGTAGGTTACTGATGCACATGTTGACATTACCAATCGATTCAAGCTTTCCACATGATTATGCTGTTGAATTTAACAGGAAGGTCCAAGTATCCTTTTTTATTGCGAATGCTTTTCTATGTTGATTCTAGTTTATTAGTTGGGCTTCTGAACAAACAGGAGTGCCACCCATATCAATTTAAATGTTTCCAAAGCACAGGAATTCACATGTTTACCCTATGCTGCAATCACCGAGACTTGATAACTGAATGCCAACAAATAAATTCATAATGCACACATGTTGACATGTTTATCCATATTTTACTATTATATTTGACTTAATGAGCTTTGCAGAACGAAATATTGCTGCAGACCTTTTCAGTTTTCTGCATTGCCATTAACCGCATTTGTGTTTCTGCGGGTAAACTTATTTCATTGAAAACAACTGGTTCACGTCTACAGAAACTGTTATTCGTGGAAAATTTAGTTATGTATTTTCTTGATCAATGAAAATTCACACTTGTCTACCCGGTTAAGAAATCCTTGACAAATTACAGAATATTATAGAAGATAGAAAGTTCAAAGAAACCATAAAAAAATATTTAAATGTCGATTCCAGTATCAAACATTTGCTGAGGTTCCTGTAAGTATTTTTTTTCACACTTCTCGAAGATGTTGAATATCATATAGATATTTTCCACACTTTTGTGAATTTGATTATTTTCCAGATTCTGTGCAGTCTCTCATATGGATATGCAGACTGGGTTCCTGTCTCAGGAGAACTTTGAAATTGCATTTTCAAGCATCCAGAGGCAGCCCAAACTAGAATGTTTAAGAAGTATGGCAATTTTAGATGATTTATAAATTATAATAGATGCTACTCTTTCTGCATAGAGATGCCATCCCATTGACGTTATATTTATCTATGAACTATTCCCATTTAATGGGTCCTGAACTAATGGCTTTTTGGTTATAATTGCAACTTGCAAGCAGATTGCTCCAATTTAGAACTTCATATTTTGGTTTGCATGAAGAGATTGGAAGTTAAAGAGCAAAGTTTATGCAACTTCAATTCTGTAATGAAAGGTAATATTTGTTGTTTCTCTTTCAGTTTTTTATATTATTCCTTAATGTGACTGCCATACTTTGCAGAGTATAAAAGTATGCATGATTCCTTCCGGACTTCTGAATATTATTCGAGAAATGTCTGCTTACGGGTGTGTTCATCTGCTTTTCTGATTTTTTAAAGCCAAAGGTGTTATTCATAGCAAATAATGATTATGGTATGTTTCCTACCATTTGTCCGCAACCCCAAACTTATTTGGGCGTATTTTTTCCTTGTGTCTGCAGGCATTTGAACACCTTATACATCGTGAGATGATATGTTTCACAGACAATAGAGGTCAGAGTTTGTCTGTTGAATTCCGTCCTGTAAAGCTTTTAATTTCATCTGCTGAACTACATCAGGGACTGAGAGCGTATAATTCATGCCCTGTAAGTTAACTGACTCGATTAGCTCAGCTGTATATTAATTATGTGCCAGATTGAGAAATAAGAATTGCATGATCTTAAGTTCATTTCGAGATTCATGTCTATGATGGGGCATAAAATTCTGTTGGCAGGATTCTCCACTTTATAGCTTCATCTAATGAGAGATTAGTCTCTTACATACAGGATAGAAGGATATTTTGAGAAACCAAAATACTAATCAAATTGCATATTTTTGGCAGGCTTACCTTTTAAAGTTAATGGATCGTGAAGGCTAAAATCCTTGAGGGACATGTCTGCTCGCGCTTCATGTTACACTGTGTGGTAAATTTCCAAATTCTAATTCAACCTGTCTACTAAAATGTCTCTCTTATTTAGTCAACACTTTGTCGTGATTGTATAGTTCATGTACACTGAAATTAATCTTTTTTATTCATTTCTTCTGAACAAACAGATCTCAATTGCTATAGGTTAAAATCCGGACTTACGTCATTACATAAATCAATAATTACAAATCATGAAAACACCCACCCCCGTAAAACGCTTGTGCTAGTCACAATACACTTGCTTCTACATACATACTGATGTATTTTAAAGTTGTTACATTTATCATCTATTCATGTATTGACACCATAATTATTTTTAGGATTGCATTAGCAGCTCTTTAAATGAGTGTTAATGACAATTTTGTAAATGTCAAATACATTAACAATATGTTTGAAGTATATTAAGATTTTTTTAATCATTACTTTAATTTTAACAAGTTTTACACTATTATTTAACTCACAACATTTATTTAATTTGGAAGTATTATTTCATTGAATTAATAATGCATACAAGTTTGGCTTCTGACACCCCAAGTTAAGGTTTATTTTCTCGACTGTGTTGAATAATTCCGGAGAGGGAAATAAGACATCAATACAGCGTGTTTTTTTAAGCCTGTTTACAAGTTCGGCTTTAGATTCTCGGCAATTACTTTCTACACCTCCATGTTTTTCCCTTCTCAAATCTTTTTGAAATGCTTGTTCTGTCTTTTGTGGTAATTAGCAAATATGATTTGATATTTCATTGCACTTCAACAATATATGGTAATCAGAAGCTGTTTTTATTTGGATAATTTATGGTAGATGCACCAAATGCTTTCAACAATCCGCATTTAACAAGAGACACTCGCAGAGAAAAATAAACTTTATTAGTGACAAGAAAAAGTTAATTTTGGATTAATTAGAAGAAAAAAATTTCGTATTTTATGTCGTGCATAGTTCATATATTCTAATTACATAATTTAGAAGTAAAAAGTAATTTTAGATCATATAATTTAAATGCATTTCTAATTAATTTTAAATTGTATAATCTAAAAAAATTCAAAAGGAATAATTTAACAGTGAAATATTAATTTAAGATTTAGATTATTTTTTTTGGAATTGAAATATAACACCTAATTATTTTAACTTTAACATTTGAAAATTTGTTTGAATGACATAATTAACGAGTGGAAAAAAAAATAATTCTAGATTCAATTAGTGTGATTGGTGGTGCAATAAAGAAAAAAAAACATTATTACATAAATTATTTGAATTGATGTATGCATAATATAACTCAATTAAAAATACTTCAAAAAAGTTTGTAGATTAGATTATACATTACTCAGTTTTCATCTCACTAAGTCAATAATCCATATTTTGTTTTGATAGTCAGAAAAATATTTAAAAGAATGTTGGACACTGTTTAGTTTGAGAAAGTATTCTTTAATTTTTAATTATCAAGTTGTCTTATTTTTATATTGTTAAGAACTGAGAAAAGCTTTAATTGTTATTAAATACAATCATAATATTAAAATAAAGTAATTATATAACAACTACAAACTATTTAATATTGAGTCAATATATAAAATAATACTCACAATTCTATTAAGTATGTTTTATCAAAAAGTTATTATTTGATTCATTCTAAGTGCTTTTGGATTACAAATTTCAGTTCTCTGTGTCAGGGTAAATTTATTAGACCAAATTGTACATGAAAGTCATGTTTTAGTGTCTGTAAGAATTCTTCTCGACTTCTCTTTACATGATGTTTTGATAAACAATGTTTAAGTTATTGAGTTTTTTTTTTTCAATAATAGATTTTGTATTTAATATTTCGAATGAACTACTGTATACATCATATTATTCTTAATTAAAACATGCATAATCATTTATAACAAATTTTAATCATGTATACGTAAATTCAGTCCAAATAAAATTGGTTGAGCGGGTTATAAATTAGTTGAGAGAATAAAAAATTGACCAGAGTAATATAAGGTGAATACACTATAATTAGAATCAAATTATAAATAATAGAGATGTTATAGAGTAAAAATAAACATTACATATCAAAATTCTATTGGATGAAAATATTATATACTTTATTATCCGTTAGATGATATGATATGATTCTGAAAAAGATAAGAAATAAAAATAAGAATTCAAAGAGAAAGAAAGGGATGGATAGAAAGAAACAGAAGCATGTAATTGAAAAATTAAAGGAACAAAAGGAATGAAAAGACAAAAAAGAAAGAATGGAGAGAAGGAAGGAAAAAGAATTGGCCTTAGACCAAAGAAGTTTTTCGACGACATTTAGTATAAATGGGCTATTAAAATAACCAAGTACTATTTAATTTCTTTTCTTTTTTTTTCTAAATAAAAAGAGTGAAAATGCTTGACCAAATATAAAAAGGATGCGAAGGGAATACAATTTTTAGAACTCAATTAGTAAAATTTCCGATGTACATGTAAATTAGTAAGTATACATAACATATATTAAAACATAATTTCAAATTTTAAGAAAAAAATTATGATAAAATATATAAAATAAAATAATTGTCTTTAAAAAATTTAATTGTAAAAAATCATTAAAATAATTCAATTCATGAAAGTTTATTTTAACGATCATTTACAGAAGTCTAGTTATATTTTATTTTTATTAAAGACATTCAATATTAAAATAAAAATTTAAATATTAAATAATTAATGAGAAAATATTTATTTTTCTTAATAATTAGTTAATAGAAAATATTAATTGAATTTGATATAAAAGTTTATGATATAAAAAATAAATAAAGAGCATGACGATGACTTGAGAAATAGAGGATATATAAAGGTTATTCTATTTTCAATAATAAAAATTGAATTTTAAAACTGTTAGCAAAGTAGTTTCAGTAATTAAATATCTTAACGAAGTTGTTAGATTCAACTTTTCGTTTAGATATTAAGTCGCGATTAGAACTACTATTTATCCTAAAAATGGGTCGATTCAATAGGAAGATAACTATACCTCCTAATCATATATACAAAAAAGAATATTGAATTTATGATACAGGAGGAATTTTCTTTCAACTTGATTTGTTGAAATTCTTTTGATACTTATATGTATTGATTATTGATAAGTAATAATATAATGTTAAATTTAAACAATACTATGATCCTAAATCCAAAGCAAAACTATCAAAAGCATTAGTTTTAATTTCAAATCATGTTTACATTCTGAAATATGTCTCAGTTGGTAAAAGGTTTATTTTCCAAACATATTGCACAGTTTATATAATAAAGCATCCCGCATGATTTTGGATTGGACTTTACGGAATATATTTTTTACATTTAAGAAATCTCATTTCGAAATCATGTACAAAAAAAATCTTACAAATACTAGAAGAAAACTTGTTGCCACTGCTTTATATGTACACATATCCTTTCTTTTGTCAAAATTAAAGTCCAATCTAATCTACCATAATTACACGTCATTTAAAATTTCCATTATTCTTAATCTGTGAAGTACTCTTTTAAACAGTTAAAGTAAAGGAAACATTATTAAAATTGCAACTTCAAGTAGGTTACTGTTGAGCAGAATAATTTGTTGGCCTACCTTGGTCTACTGTGCTGCAATATTATTATTGTTGTCCAATATTTACCCTCCATTTATGACATACGATACATAATGTCATTTTTATTGGTTCATGCCTAAAAAATTTGAAGCATGCAATTTAATTAAAACTGAATTAGAATTATTTCCTTGAGCCTCCACCTTATGCAAAACAACAGTAATGCATTTATTGCTGAAAGTGTAAAGCATGATAACAGAGCAAACAACAATGAATGGCTTCTATACACAAACCTACTAACTTGGCATCAAACACTCAACAAATTCTCAGTTGCCTTCATTTTATCCTAGTTCTTGTCATAATCTTCACTATTCCTAACCACCAATACAAGACATAGTAAGTCCAAGAGAGTTCGGTTTCTTCCACGCAACATTCTATTAATTCATAATTTTTCAAGTTGAAACTTCCCTTAACTTTTCTCCTAGGAAGTAACATTTATTTCTCTGTGCTTCTTACTAACATACATACATATAATACAAGTAGCATACACTAACATGGAAAAACCTTGACAACAATGTGCTTTTCAACAAAAACTCTAAACTCATTCTCTTATTTGCTGATGTCAATTTCTAGAGGGGGCGTTCTTTTTTCCTCTTTCATACTACTACCTATGTAATACAATAATAATACTAAGCACTATATCTATAACTCACCAATTCTTAAAGTCCTAGACCAAGTAATTAATAATGAACAACAAAATGTTTATAAATGATGTGAAGCTAGAATACTCCTAGTTAAGTCGTGACAGATATAATTTTAAATCCTCCAATGATACTTTCTGTTAATCTTCTTTTCCTTGTTGGCATTCCATTAATGTTCTTACACACTCACTGATAAATAATTAAATATTTTCTATGTTCGGTTTTTCATTGTTTTATATAACATGTTCAGATTCACATTATGAAATACTATATTTTAGTAGAGTATTAACTGCATTGCTTTTTTCGTAAAGTCACAAATTTGTCTGACACAAACTAAACAAGGTTTTGTCTACTACTTGATCGATCAGAACTAGGACGTTTCCCATCTCAGATGGGACTGCATGAAGTTACTTCCGCAGCAAACACCAAAATCTCTTTGATATGTCAGCTGATTCACAAGGTTCACTTATTTGTCTCTCAGAGTTCCAAGCCCTGCTTTGTTAACCCCGTCTGAAGTTAAACTATAAAAAAGTTTTAGTCCTCATTTTTCTCTTCCAACCTCTCTCCTTCTAAGGTACTGTTCCACTTTTTTAGGAACACCATGAGAACAATGGTTGCCACTTTCTCATATCCAAGCTCTACCTACTTTGTTAGGTCTTGTTCCATGAGAGAAAACCATGACCAAGTTAAGCTGCCAGTGAACACCAGCATCAGAACTAATGGGAGTTTTAGGTCGCCAATTAAAGTTGAGACACTAAGCCAAATAGCTGCAACTACTTCCACCACTCTTGGTCAAGCTGTTACACTTGATGAAAATGGTCTGCGCCAAAACATCCCAACAAAGAAACAGTTGGTTGATCCTCATCGCCAAGGGCTCATCACTGAAGGTGGAGTTGGTTACAGACAGACCGTTGTCATTAGGTCCTATGAAGTTGGAGCTGATAAAACTGCCACTCTTGAAAGCATCCTCAATCTTCTTCAGGTGATTAATTAAATAAACATGTTATTGTCATGTAACTAGAGTTTTCACTGCACAAAAAACATTAGGGCTTCATTGTTTTGTTGCAAAATGCAATCTTGCGTGCAGGAAACAGCATTAAACCATGTTTGGATGTCTGGGCTGCTCGGTGATGGGTTTGGGGCGACACATGGAATGGTGAGGAACGATCTCATTTGGGTTGTTTCAAGAATGCAAGTTCTGATTGATTACTATCCCATCTGGTAAAGTCCCTTTTCACCACGGTTATTACAAGGACATGAACGAATGTACCTGTGTGCCCTTCAAATGATTTTTCTGTTGTTGGAATATACTAAACGAATTGAGAATTTTCAACTCGCTTGAGACAAGTCTTGTCAAAGTTGTTGTACTATGTTGAAGGTTTTCCTGAAATCTTCTCCGTATTCAACAACTCTTGTCTTGTACTGATTTGACGGCAGAAAAAGCTACAAAATATGTGTACCTCTTCAAGTGGAATTACTTTGTGACTTGTACCAATTTTGATGAAATGAAATTTTAGTTTTACTAGCATATAGTTGATTGAGAAAACCATAGTAACTAGAGATGAATTTGACATGTGTCAGGGGAGAGGTAGTTGAAATTGACACATGGGTTGGAGCATCAGGCAAGAATGGAATGCGGAGGGACTGGCTGATAAGGAGCCAAGCCACAGGCCACATTTTTGCACGTGCAACAAGGTATGTACTATGCACTATATATGCATGTTGCACAATGTTTCTAACAATTTTCAAATTTTCCACGTTTTATACCTGTGTGCTGATTGAGATAAGTCATAAACAGCACGTGGGTGATGATGAACCGAAAAACAAGACGCCTCTCCAAAATGCCAGAAGAGGTGAGAGCAGAAGTTGCACCTTGGTTTATAGAGAAGCAAGCAATAAAGGAAGATGCTCATGAAAAAATAGTCAAATTGGATAAAGAGGCAAAATACATGCATTCTGATTTGAAGGTACCTATTGCATATGTCATTTGAGTTTAGTACGTACTGTCAATCTTAAAATATGTCAATCAATCAGAAATCATTAAATAATTTTTGAAGTAGTCACTATAGAAGTGAACAAATTTACCATGTTTAACAATTTGTAAGTGGATAATAGCATAAAAAATCTTGCACTAGCAGTACATGTACTATTTACTCTTTACCCTATTGCATTACAGTTAAATTACTGCTGGCTCTGCCACAGCACAAAGAATGTACACAATTATTGACTTTGTGCACCTCTTCACTTTTCAGCCCAAGAGAAGTGATTTGGACATGAACCAACATGTTAATAATGTGAAGTATGTAAGATGGATGCTAGAGGTAAATTGCAAAGGTTTATGAACTCAATAGTCAATAGTCATTGATTAGTCCTTATAGAGCATTCATCTCATAGTTAAGTCTCAAAGTTCTATTGTTGATTGCTTCTACAGACCATCCCAGACCAAATTCTGGAGGGGCACCAATTATCTAGTATCACACTAGAGTACAGAAGGGAGTGTGGAAGCTCAGATATAGTTCAATCCTTATGTGAACCTGAAGAGGATGAAATGCTTCATGGTGTGGTAGAACCAGATTACTGCACAAATCTTCTCAATGGGTTATCATCAGATATTGTAAATGGTAGTGGAGTGCTGAGTTACCTTGAGCAGAGGCCATTAAGGTATACACACCTTCTACAAATCAAAGGAGAGAGACAAAACGATGAAATTGTCCGAGGAAGGACAACATGGAAGAGGAAGATTGTTACAATGCCATTTTCCACTTAGACTTGGAAGGGACAAATGTTGGCATATACTCTTGTGTACGTACCAAGAAATTCTTGGTCTAAACGAAAACGGGATATGATGGGAAAAAGACAACCAGGAAGTGTTTGGAGAAAAACAAAATATATGTAAACAATTCTAATGAAGTGTAAGTTGTGATCTAATTTGATTTATGAAATCAATATAAAATGTGATTAGTTAGTTGTAAATTGTGTTCATAAGGTATATTATGATTTAAACTAAAATAAAAATGGTTTCCGACAAATGGAAGTAAAAGCAGATCTCACTAAAATAACGAAAGGCATCTCCATATTGAAAAAGCAACATTAGGAGCAACTTCAATAGTAGACATGAAACAATTATAAACATGTAAAAAGGCACCCTTACAACAAGATGTTTTTCCTCTTATTTTTAATAGCTCTCACGGTTTTACTCGAGTGTTATTGTCCTTTCTTTCTTTCCAACACAACACTTTGAAGTTATACTAAATCTATCGTTATGCTCTCTTTACCTTGTATTGCCTCCCTCTAATAAAATTCTGAACCACGCCGTTGTGTACGCATTATTACGTAAACACCAACATGCTTCGGTGCATGCATTATTACGTAACTGTTCAAGCACTATTCTTTGTTCTGCATGATTAAAGTTAAACGATTTTTATTGTCTCCTTTTTGGTGAAAATAGTTTTAAATTATATACTTGCATGCAAAAAGAATAAAAGATCCAGTAAAAATATTAGTAAGCAAATGTTCAGTTTTGTAGTGTAGTTATTTTTATATCATACGATAAAATATTAAATCTGAAATGATCACTGATACTGCAAATGGTTGCCTAATAATATTCCTAATAATTCATGATAAATTTAGACAATTGCTGAAGCAAAAACATTCTTCACTCAAAATTTCATTAAAATGACTGGATACACACGTTTCAGATGATTAATTCCGATGGAAGGGAAAGAAATTGGCCAATTTACCAATGGTGGAAACCTATTCAAAAAGCAAGCCTCATAAATAACAGGTGCACCTCTCTACCAGCTGCTGGAACTAATATTTGCCGCCCAAAGAAACTGTGATCCACTACACTAAGCTAGGAGAATTAATATTCATTTACAATTTAATTATGAGGTTGATGATAGTATTTACACCATGTGTGTATGGCTATGGATTGGTATCCATAAAAATGAGGAAGGAATCAATCAAAGAATAATATTGCAACTGCAATAGTAGTAAAATTATCGCCTCTTCTTGTTCCCTAGACTGCGATGGATTTGCCAAGACCACAAAAGCAAAAATGTAACAATGGCCACTCCAACACTCGACCAGAATATTACCAGCCATATAGGCATTGGTTTAGGATACAAGCCTGTGGAAACACGACCATCATGTACGCAATCAGTGAATTAAACAATTATCAATGCTAACCTCTAAATATGACACACAATACAAGGATTTATACAAGATACCTACGTACCGTGTCCAAACTTAATGCAAATCAGAAGTTCCACAATGCAGATGGCAAGAGAGAGCCAACAATATGCTCCAACCTTCTTCACTGGCTTTCTGTACAAATCACAATATATGGACATAAAATGTCAAGAACTCGTTAGGATGTTGCCAATGCCATTCACCAACATTCAATAGACAATATATAAATAGAAAACATGGGAATATATACCTGTCCTGAAGGTATGAATTGTACTCACGAATTGTTGGAATTGCAAGTAACCACCACAAAATCAACCTATATATGACAACTGAATTTCGAGGAGGTATCCAGAGACAAAATTTCAAAAAGAATGTGTTGAGCTCTACTGTCAAAAATACAATGCAAAGACTAAGCACTTGAATGAAACGCCAAGGACCAAGAAGTGGATGCCACTCGTCTTTGTCCCACTGAGCCGGTGTGAATTGACCCAATGTTCGTTTCACCTAATGCCAATATCAAGTAACATAGATCAATCAAGTCACATACATTTAGTCTCCTTAGCAATCATAATAAATTACTAATAGTTAACTAACATTGTCTGAGATGGTGAGATGAAGTGAATTGTACTAGATTATTATTACAAGATTAAAGAAGGACAATTTTAGTAAAAACATCTGTCAGAGCATAGGCAATTGGCTATTGCTCCAGCAGGCAAAGAAAAAGACAATAAGTTTAGTTATTTCAATTTCAATAGGAATCAAACACTCAAGCATAATGAAATAACTGATGACAGACAAACATACTTTTCCAATTATATTAGGCTGCTGGCTTAGACCGACCCATTTGTATGTTTTCCCATCAAAGTATCTAACAGTATGCATTCCTGCCCAAATTCCTGCAGATTAATTAATTCAACAGATGTTATAATCAGCTGAAACAATTTAAAATCCAAAAAAAATTAATTCAATGCAAGAGTTTACTCAATACCACCACAATCATGAACTATGATACTTAAAGAACCACTAAAACTCAAATGATGTACTGAGTGTTCTGGGATGAGCAAATTGTTTAGAAATAAAACAGCTAAACTTGTAGTAAATTTTAAACTAGACTAAGTATAGGCTTGAATAGCTTCCTGGACAGAGTTAAAAAATGTCAATACAATTAATTCCTTGAAGCTTCATTGTAGAATGAAGATCTAAAGGAATTTGAAAATGAATTCCATCGAAGGTTCGTAGTCAACCCGCGATATTTAACAGTTTCCTATCCAAGATAGTTTAAACAACTAGACAGAGAAATTTTCATATACTTTTAAGCTTGAAACAGTGAAGATGCATTCACTAGATGTTAGAATCCTACAGTTTTTCAACATTTAAGGGTCTGGTCATGTTTTTAAAATCAATATTTGTTTTTGTTTTGTTGACAAAATGAATGTCTATAGATGCAATCTGTAATTATGGTGGTACAATAAATAAGTTCATTCTTCAACTAATAAACCGTAGGTAATGTTTGAAACTTGCCAAAAAGAAAACAAAAATGGATCCAAAACTCTTACCGAACCAATTGCAGATCAAGATGTCAAGAATAATACTGTCCCACCAGCACTCGTTGAAATTTGGCAACATGTGACGAAAAGTATACTGAAAATGCGAGCATAGAATACTTTGTAAGCAATCCGATAGTATAGTTATTCCAACGCAACAAAAAGGTCAAAGCTTCATGGAGGCACAAACCCCCAACCACCTATCTCAAAATATAAAAAAAAAAAACAAAAACAAAAATAAAAAAAAAAAAAAAAAAAAAAAAAAA
>Ga0099825_1005386_pt1 | contig 16418 bp, 15 predicted proteins | sample SiratroredBW_FD_76838 | JGI IMG/M metagenome (GOLD analysis project Ga0099825, IMG submission 76838) | Root nodule microbial communities of legume samples collected from California, USA - Siratro red BW | ecosystem: Host-associated > Plants > Roots > Nodule | place: USA: California | collected...
TGAAGATGGTTGGGTGATTCGGTCTTGGTCCTTAGTTGGGTTTGTGTGTTGGTGTTGGCTTAGTCCTTAATCATTAGTGGCATGGTTCATCATTCCTGAGGTGCTAAGAGATTCACAAATATTTTTATCAAAATTGGTTTTAAGAAAAATAGCCCAAACTGATTTTTGCTGGAAAAGGTTTTTCAATCAATTGAATTTCTAAAACATTTGATTGAATGTGACAGTTATTTCTGTTACTACTGGAACCTTTGACTGGGTCAACTAACGGTCAATTCAATTGATTGAATGGTTTGTTCAATTAATTGAACTGTGACAGCTAAGCTATTTTAAATTTGATTTGGGTATTTAAAGGAATAGGCACTATCATTTTCAGTTATCTAAGATTTTCGAAAAGCATTCCTTGAGATTTTCTAAGTGAGATATAGCGCCCCTTTTGTGCGATCATCTTTTCACAAAGCTTTTCAAAAACAAGAAACCTTTAAGAACGTGAATCTTTAAAGCATCCTTGAGTGAGGTTCTTGTAACTTTGGTTCTGGACCAAAGCTAAGTCTTCTACACTTGATCTTCATTCTTTGTAATTTGTTCTGTGTAGAAGTACTGTGTGATCAATTCATGATCTTGTTGTTTTGTAATCTGTTTACTGTTTTTCAATTACTGGGTCTGTAATTGAGTTGGTGCAGTGGGTTTTTGCACTGGTCTCACATCTGCTAAGGGGTTCAAATAGAGTGTGAGTGCTGCGGGGAGCAGTTTTGCTTGCGGACTGCAAGTGTTGTGGTGCAGTGGGTTTTTGCACTGGTTACACACTAGCTGAAGGGTTCAGTAAGGTGTGGGTTTACTGCTGGGAGCAGTTTGTAACTTGTTGGGAGCAAGGGTTGTAAACTGATCTTGTGATCTTTTTAGTGGAAATCTTTGCTAGTTTGCAAAAGATTGGACGTAGCCCTTGAGGAAGGGTGAACCAGGATAAATCTTTGCGTTCTTGATTTTTTCTTCTCTCTTCTTGATCTTTTTATTATCTACTTACTTTCTATTAATAAACTGATCACTGAATCTGTTTACATATATCTGAATCAACTGTGTTTCTGGGTTATTTCTAATATACTGGATTGTGTTTAATCATCTTGAATCTGGATTAACACATTTCTATACTGTAATTTTTTTTTTGGGTTTATCTTTAATAATTTCCGATGTGCACAATTGATTGTTTACTGGACATTCCAGAATTACAAGAGTTGATTGATTGAATTAAGAATTTTCATTCTCTATTTCAAGAAGAAATCAGATTTGCGAAAAGATTTTGAAAGTTCAATTCACCCCCCTCTTGAACTCGGTCTAAACCTTATTTTACAAGACATTGTTCATATCTGTAAAATCCACATACATCATTCACTTGCCATTTGTCTTTTTCACCATACATTGGCCAACTATTTTGGATATTGGATTTCTTGAATATGGTCTGCCTTTAGTAGCTTTGTAGTTTCTTCCTTCATAGCTTCCCTATTCCCATCATTAAGCTTTCACCTCTTTTGCATGATCAACTTACCACTCAAGTTGAGAGCTAGTCAATGGCTTAAAAAGTCTTGGTCAACCTCTAACATTTCAGCCACCATCCAAGAAAAACACTTATATTCTAATTTAGTACTGCTAGAACCTCAACTTCCATGCTCTCCGATAATTAGGCTCCTATCTTAATCATTCTTCCTTCTCTGACATGCACCTCCTCAATTCCACCGACTAGTTTTGGTCTTTGCTCTTTATAGGCAGGGTCTAGATCAACCTCAAGAGCATTGGTCTCACTAGTTACAGTGTCAACATAAGGTCCTCTTTTGTTGCGTAAATTGTTCTCATAACAATTATGAGGCACCTTTTCATTAACTCTTATGGAGATGACCCTTCCCTCCATAATAGGGAACTTCAGCTTCAAGTGCATTGAGTAGACCATCATTCCGAATCGATTCAAGGATGGTCGCCCCAACAACAGGTGTCCTCTTGATGATTGTCCTTATACTTCGGTTGTTGATGCTTTTCCTCAGCTCTGTTACACTTCATCACCTCTTCTGCCTCTATGTATGTGGTTGCTCTATTTTGGATTCAGAAATGGAGTCGGCCATATTCCTTAAAAAGGACTCACTGAATGGATTGGCTATGACTCCCTTGACAAAAGGATTAACAAAAATTTCTTCATTTAGTGGATGGATCCTTACAGATACATCACAAAAACAATTTAGATAATCCTTTAAGGACTCACCATCCTGTTGTTCGATGTTGTAAAGGTTTGCAACTCAAGGAGGCTTAACCTTGTTGGCTACGAATTGCTCAGAAACATCTAAGAAAAGGTATGAAAGGAGTCAATAGCTCTAAAAGGAATTCCACTGAACCATTGCAGTGCAGTCCCTATGAAGGTGCCAACAAATATTTTGCATCGAATGATATCAAATCCTCCCGAGATAAGCATTTGCACTCTAAAAGATTTAAGGTGGCTTTCGAAATCTCCTGAACCAGAGAAAGTTTTCATCCTCAGGACAATCAAATGCGGCAACATCTTTTCTTCCATTATTTCCTAGGAGAAAGGTTGGGGGTCCGATTGGGCATGGAACAAATGTGGAACATTAGCGGTAGGTTGAGTCATTCGATTATGCAAGGCCTGCTACAATTCCTCAATAGCCCTTTGAAGCTCCTCGTAAGCCTTTAAGGTCTGTTCCATTAAGTGATGTGATTATTGTTTCTTCTCTCAATCGTTCTTACTCGACTTGTGCCTCCTCGCGTAGCTGTTCTCATTATGCTTGGGCCTCTTCCAGTTGTCATATGGCTTCAACATTACTCCATTAAAACTCTTACATGTTATGCATTATTTGCTCTAATGTTGGGGTGTCACCGTCTTCCTTCGGTTGGATGGGTTGCCTTTGATTCCTCATGGCAGTCGATAGTGAGTTCCTAGAAATTTATTCTTGTAGAGTTAGGAAAGTTTAACCTAACCCCACAATGGGTGTCAATTTGTTCTGGTTCAAAGCTTTTTTCACTTTAAGCCAGCCCAAATAAGTGTAAAATTTCATGCCCTTGAGCTTAGATCACTTATTTATTTATACTTTTTCTCTTAGGTTTCAAATCCCCAGTTGGTTGTCAATGAGATATTGAATACCAAGAAAATTAGATTTCGATATATGTGGGGTCAGCTGCTAGAATTTTGGATTTAGTTGTTAATCTTGAGGGAATATCGTGACACATCATTGTCTAGTGGGCGACTCGCGTGTTTGTTCTAGAGCTGACCCCGCTAATCGGCCCTATGCATCAATACAGATACTATTCCAAAAGTTGTTTTTATACTTAACCCTTTAGGGTATGAAATTTAAAGATTAATAACCATTTCATCTAAAAGGTGATCGAATACCCCTAACAGCAACTGTGACTGGGCTTGCCCATATGGCGAGCTTTAACACATTCCCCATAAGGTGACACCAATTCATATCACCTTATCTGTGTTTGCTAAGTACTTAATTAAGAACATGTAATGTCACCTGTTAGGCGACTAGTATCATCGCCTCAAAGACCATCAGGATGTTCATATAGCCCATGCATGGGTAACGTGATATACCTACGACCTTAGCCCCTAATGTTAATAGATAATCCATATCGTTCCAAAGATCAAACTCTTAAAGCAACTGAACGTTACGATATCAGGTAATTAGTACATATTTCTTGAAAACACAATTCATACTCAATCTTATTCCCTATGTTTGGTTACCCAAGTTTGGGACGATTGAACTACTAAGATGAAGAATTTTTTTCAAAATAAAGAATTAATGATATCCAAGAAAAAATTATCAATAAAATTATATTAATTAAAGAGTAAGTTCGTAACAAATTAAAAATATGATTTTAATAATAATTATTTTTAGTTATTTTTAGAAATTTCAAAAGCATAAATTAATTCATATTTTTTTAACAATTATAGAAGTAATTTGACAGAAAGCATATCAAAGCAAGTTTTCTGTTTTTATGAAAAACTATCGAAAATAGCTTCTAATTGTAATAAAAATTTATATTCTTTTAAAGTTTGAGTTGTTTGAAAATTAAAACAAAGGTGTAAGAAATTGTTACTCTGAAAAAATTAGAGGTAAAAGTCATTCAATTAGATACATTATGTAGTTTGAAGGGGAAGGTAGATTGCCTTACGTTAGTTCATTTTTGAAAGAGAATCAAGCTAAAAATAATAAGTCAAGGAAAATAGGTGTGAAACTCAATTTTGAAAGTTTTCTTCTATTGAATTAGGTCCAATTAAAATTCAAAATTTCTTTCTATTTTTATTTCCTCCTTAAATTTTATATTTCAGAATCAATACTCAATTCAGTTAATATCTTTTCTTTTTAATCGATATTAAATTGTGATAATCACAAAGACAAACATATACTATTTGTGGATTCAATATTACTACTTATTGGAAAATACTTCACTTTAAAATATATAGCACATTAAACTAACACCCTTTTTCTTAACCAATATTACACCCTCCATTTTTTGACCATATAGAAAATCCCTTGAAATTCATAATGTCTTGACGCACCCACCCCACGTTTCGTTAGAAGACTGTTTTCATTAATATAAAGTCATTACATGAGGTCCACATACTTGTTTAACACCCTTTATTTTCCTTGTTGAAACTAAATTAAAAAACACGTACATATTTTTCGTTCTTTTGTTGAAGAAAATTCCAATAATGAATAAATGTAGGTATCGAATTGAATTATGTAACGTTCTAAAATTTTAAAATTAATTTTTGTATTATTGTGTAAATTAAAAATACTTTATGAAATAAATATTATGTAAATTTATTATTAATGAAATTTATGTAATTTTTTTCAGTATAAATTATTAAGTCAAAATATATACAATGTTTTTATATATAAATTGATATTTACTTCACAGTGTTGTTTGCACACTTTAATAGATAAAAATGGCAATATCAAATAATTTAAGTAGGCAATAACGTAAAATATACATTCATCATAAGAGAATTAACACACAAAATTTGTGAAAGAAAACTTGAAATTTCTAGGAGAAAAGAAACAAAAGGAAGCAAAGAAAAGGAGGGGAGAAGATTGAAAGAAGCAAGAAGAAAATAAGAGCTTAAAGAAATAGATTTTTAAATTAAACTTTGATGCATGGTAACTTAGGTTAAAAGACATTATGTTGATTAAATGATTTTGAGAAAATTGGAATGCTTTAGGTTCCAATATTTATAAATTGTTATGAAGAATTATTTTGTCACGAAATTGGGATTGTCTTGTATTGTAAAAAAATTATCGATTTTTGCTTATGGAAGAAGATGTTTGAAGTATTGGGAAGAAGAAAAGGATATATTAGATTTTTTTTTAAAATTTTAAGGTCAAAAAAATCATTTCACACTCTCGGGATTCAAATGGAATTTTATGAAAAAAATTTAGGGATAGAATTAGAAAACTGACTAATTAAGAAGTATATATAATGTACTAAACTTGCAAATAAAATAAATTCAGTTAACTGATGAAGAACTTAACTAAAAATATTCAAAATTATTTAAAGTTTAAATTGTAAATTAGGAAATTTTAGAAATCTAATTATAAATAAATAAAGTATCTAGAAATTTATCTAAAATTAAGACGTAAGAAGGGTTGACTCTAAAATAAGATTGATGATTTTATATATTCTAATCTCTTAGCCTATATCAAATTGTTTACGAGCTTTTATTATTAATATTTACAATAAATACACAAAGTTCTCAAGACTGTCTCTAGTATACAAACTAATTTTAATTTTCCTTTAACATACCTCTCATAAATGAAAGAAATAACATTCTCAAAAAAATAATAAATAAAGATAAGAATTAACATAATAGTAAATAATTACATAATAATATTGTATAATCCAACTATTTAAATACTTTACATAAATAAATATAGTAGTAGATGTTCACAAATTAGAATAGACACTCTTCATAGCATATCTACAATAGATGTCCGAGTATTGTAGAGACTTAAACTTTTGACACCTCACAGTGTGTATTTTTCTACATTTTCTTCATGTATTTTTCACATTAGAATTGTTTTTTTATAAATAGTCTTGGAGATTATAGTTATTGGAGCGTCTGAAAGGCAATTTCTGAGGCACCAAAAAAGAATAGCCTTAATAATCTAGTCATTGGGTGTTGAAACTGAAAAATAAAGCTCTAATTTTGATTTTGATTATTTTTTATTGGAAATGATTAAAAACAGCCCGAGAAGTATTGGTTTGAGAGAAATTAATCACATGTATCCTTTCCATAAAACAAATATAAGCATGTCATTGAAATTTGAAAACTTTATATAATAAGCAAGTGGACATTGAATAGTTATGTTTGAAAACTGCGATTAAAACCAATTAAATTATAAATCTCTGATTTTGATCTTAATTAATTACATAGCATAATAATTTGAATTTCAAATATAAAAACAATTTAGGACAACAATTAAAATCCAATAAAAACTTGAATATGCAGTATTTTGCAACGTAAGCTTTTCATATCAAATTTTGAAGAAAAACTCCCTTAAGCAATTGCGTTAATAGTAAACCACTTGAAATTGATTTATCTAAATAAAATGTTTCCGAAACAATGCATGTAATCAATGAATGATTTCGAAAATCTTTAAGTAATAAGTCAAATAAGATTATGGAGCAATCAATACAGCATATTAATTAAATAAATTCTTGAAAACTTTCTTTAAACAGGAGCATATGGAAACGTTAGTTACCTATCTGCATTGATTGGTTTTTGATCAGGTTCAATTTGATTCCAAATGTGTATATACCTGTAATTAATTACAGAGAGCAAATCTTGATAGACAAAAACGTGAACCAAAGCACTCAAAACCGAATCTTTCTTTATGCAGTAAAAGATCACGTTGACAGCAAAAATAACCAAAATTTTGCACTAGTTATATAAAAAAAAATTGGTTTGAATGAATTCAAAGAGATACCTTAAATTAACCACTGATTTTGAAATTCTTGGGTAAATGAAACATATATGATTTAGAAGAAATTGACTAGATCACTAAAAACAAACAGTTTCCAGGAATTAATGCAGGAAATCTGTAACACGTTAATTCTATATCAGATAATTTGATTTGGTCAAATTTAAACTGTTTCCAAATGTATCTATGCAATTAGTTACATATTGTGGTCAGGAAAATTTTTAATTTGTTATTCAACCAATCAATCAAGGCAGTTAACATAATTTCCAGACTTTGTTGTTCACGTTAATAAAACATTAATCTAGAAATTTTTTAAAATAACTCCAAAAAGTTTTATATAGCATAAACACTACAAGAAAAAGGTTGTTAAGAGACCAATTTTTAGTTATCAAATGAAATTGTTATTAATTGTGATTAAAATAGTCACCATATTAGATTTTGGCTGTTAAATAACTCCAAAATAGAATTAATGATTGAATTTAGTGACTAATTAAGTTAAATAATTGGTATCTAACATTAGCTACCAAGGTTTTAGTGACCTATAACATTAGATTTTAAATTAGTCTCTAACTTAATTAGATACCAATTAAGAAGCTAATTACATAGGTCACTAAAACTTTGGTATCTAATATTAGATACCAATTATTTGACTTAATTGGTCACTAAATTCAATCATTATTTCTATTTTGTAGTTATTTAACAACTAAAATTTAATTTGGTGACTATTTTAGTCCACAATTAGCAACCATTTCATTTGGTAGCTAAATATTGATCTCTATATAGTTTTTTTCTTTAACTATTTTAAGAAGCGAATATGTTCTCCGATTAATACGAAATCAAATTAACAAGATTAAAATGAATAAAAATAAGCTTTGAAAAATCCTAAAGATCTTATGTGGGTTTGTATCGTGAATGGACCGTCTAGTGGCAAAAAAGAAGATAATGTATACTCTTTAGAGCAAACTTGAGATCCTCTAATGCCTTATAGAGACCGTCAAACTCATTGTTTTTTATGTGTCCATGATATATGACCTAATATAATGAATCCAATTCCGATAGGGTAAGAGAAAAAGAAAATAAATATTAACCCTATGTGTGTGTGGTTATGAGTGTGGAGAAGTGTGTGGATAGCCGCTTTGAAGAAAAAAGAGAGAAGCTAACAAAATTCCTAGCTACTTCCTACGTCAACCAACCTCGGTTGTTTTGAAGATCTGACCACGAAACCTTGTCTGATTGAGCTGAAATTTTTATTGGTGATTACCCACTCATAGTTCTTCAATTTGAATGGTGAGATTGTCCAATGAATTCCTATAGAAGCACCACAAATTTCATGAAGTACTACTATAACAACAAGTTTTTGTTACAACCAGTCTCAATTTTTTCAGAGATCCAACAGTGAAATCTTTTTCCAATTACTCAGTGTTTCATTTTGGACGGTTCAATTTGAAATCAAAGTTCTGGTTTGTTTGCAGAAAATTCGTGAACAGTGACAATTTTTATGGTGATGAGATTCTTGAACTTTTTCTTGTTAAATTTCTTGTTGGTATTTTAGGTCACTATGAGTAACCATTTGAGGACTAAGAAGAGTTGTATTGATATGCTCTGTGATTAGTCTTTTTAAGACTTATTGTACCTTTGTTTTGGTATTAGTGGAGTATTTACCGTCTCATGGATTCTTTGATCTCTATTGAAAGGTTTTTCCCACATTAATTATTGGTGTAGATTTATTCTTCTATTTTTGACTAAATATTGACTTTTATTTAGTTGATTGGTTGCGTTCAAGGTGCTTCTATATTGTTCTGGTAGTAATGAATTGTATTGCTTTCGCTGCCAAACTCTATCAATCTGGTACCAGAGTCCATCAGTTTGGGGTTTGTGGTTTGTTGAAAAATGGAATGTAACATTAGTAGAATGGTTACTTTGAATGACTCTAATATAATATTGTGAAGGTGAAAATGGAAAATTTTCTTTGTGTGAAAAAATTTCATCAACATGTTGCCAATAATGCAATTGATGATGAATGGTATCTCTTGCATAGACAAGTATGTGGATATATCAGACAATGGGTATATATAAGATAATGGGTTGATGATAATGTGTTGAACCATATTGTTGGAGAGACACATACTCAAACTCTTAGACTAAGCTTAAACAATTATACAGTCCGAAGAATAAAGGTCAAAGTAGGAGCAAGTTTAGAGGTAAGTACAAAAATATTAAGTGTCACCATCGTCATAAAAAGGGGCACATAAAGAGATATTGCAGGAAATTGAATGAGAAGGCTAGCAAAGACAAGGAAGAAAGATAACAACAATGATGAAGACAGGGTCAATGCAACTTCTGTTAACTTCCTTTTAGTTGAAGAGTTTGAGTCAACAAATCTTATTGATAGCTCAACCACTTGGGTGATTGATAGTGGTGTCCCTATTAATATCTCATTCACGAGAGATTTGTTTATTTCTTATGCTGTTGTTGGTTTTGGCAATTTTAAAATGGCTCATGAAGGTGTAGCAAAATGTGTTGGTGTTGGACAGGTTTGCTTGGAGAACTCCAATGACTCTGGATTAATTTTGAAGCATGTTCCAAACATGTGGTTAAACTTACTGTCTGTTGGTAAGTTGTGTGATGAAAACTATAATAACTTATTTTGAGGTGATAGCTGGAAGCTCACTAAGGGTTTCATGGTTGTGGGTAGAGGTACAAAACACTCTACAGTTTTACATAACTCAAACTAAAATTGTAAAAAATATTGTTTATATAGCTGAGTTTGTTGATGAAACTTACTTGTGGCATAAAAGGTTATGTCATATGAGCGAGAAAGGGATGCATGCTTTAGCCAAAATGAATGTATTGTCATATGACATAAGAGGTTATGTCATATGAAACTTCCATCCTTTCACTGTCGAGGTCATGAAAGTTCAACTTCCCAAGAGAAGTAAAAATGGCCAGAGGTGAATTCATACAATGGAACCTCAAACCTGGATGGACACGTCAAGGCGTACATGACCCAGGCCATCTCTTCTTTGGAGACCTAAGGGTGCATTGCAGATTGTTCCCTACCACACTTAAGGGAACGACCTTCGAATGGTATTATTCCTTACCACGAAATTCGGTCGACTCATTCCTCACCCTATACTTAAAGTTTATGGCTCAATTTATCGACAACAAGCTCATGACTACCTCCTCCGCCTCGCTCCACCACGTGACTCAAAGAAAGAATGAGTCACTCAAACAATATATGACTTGCTTTGCTAAAGCCTGCCTCAACATTCCAAATCTCCATCCCACTGTGGCGATGCGCACATCAATAGTGGGATTGAAGTCCGACCTCTTCCTCAACGCCTTATTTGTAGAACCTCCCTCCAACATGGACAAGCTCCTAGCTCATGCAGCGAAGTATATCACTATCGAGGAGAACATTGAAGCAGCAAGGAGGACAGAGACCCCCATGATGACCTCTGTCCCAAAAAGAAAGAGATCGATAGGTTTGACTCCTACACACTACTCAACGCCAGCTAGGATGTGGTAATTCACGAAGCTTATAACTTGGAACTAGTTCGTCTGCCACAGCCTATGCAGAGCCCTCCCTCCGTCGATCCCGACAAGAGGTGCTAGTATCATCAAAATTACGATTACACCACTAAAGAATGCATAAATGTACATGACCTTATAGAGGAACTCATTCGATCAGGATCTCTTAATCGCTTCATTAAGCAAAGCCAAGCTAGCCAAAGTCACGGAGGATGAGGAAACGACAGAGAGGGTGGAAGACGAGGACGAGGTGGATCATCCTTGCATGGACAAAGTCGCGGTCGAGGACAAGGTGAGGCCTCGCTGCCTCAAACTCAACCCCAAGTTCAAGCTCCACCTGAGCAGGAGCCCAAAGAGACTAACAATGGCAACGACCACCTTGGACACATTCACACTATCACTAGAGGCTTTACGGGATGAGGCAACTCCATATCTGCTCAGAGAAGGCATTTGAGGAGTATCAATTGGTAAATATACTACCATCAAGGACACTTCCACCTATGACCTTCACATATGAAGACTTCAACATACATGACCCAGACCAGGATGATCATGTGGTCATCTCGGCAACCATCATCAATTGGCGAGTCCACAAGATTCTCATAGACCAGGGGAGCGACCGACATCCTTTACTAGTCTACGTTTCTAAAACTCAACATAACCCTAAAAATGGTGAAGTTGTACCCTGACCCCTTGGTCGGATTTGTTGAGGAAAGGGTACATACTAGAGGATTTGTAGATTTGCTGATGACCTTCAGTTCTGTAAGAACTCACCAAACACTCACGGTGAAGTATTTATTAGTTGGGGTCAACACGTCTTACAATGTGTTGATTGGCTGGAGAACACTTAACACTTTGGGAGCGATTGTCTCCACCCTGCACATGACAATGAAGTTCCCTTCAGAGCAGGGTGATATCATCATAGTTATGGCCGACCCCAAAATGGCACAGGAATGCTACGTCCAAAGCTTAAGGATAAACCTTTATACTGTGAGGCGAACCAGCTCGTCCGTAGCGACCCCCTCTCAAGTAGAGGTCCTTGAGTCGTGCATCAAAGAAGAGTGCAACAACGTAGATGCACCATCCTCTAAATGAGGAACTTTTGAGTGCTTCGAGACAGAAGAAGTCGACCTCGACCCTAGAGTAAAATTTGAGGAGGGTCGTCCTACCTTTGATGAACTGATAACCTTAATCTAGGTAGGACAACAACCTAACCAGTGCACCAAGGTTAGGAGGATTATGAACAGGATGTTGAAGAACGAGATTGAGCATGTGATTGTTGCTAATACCAATCTGTTTGCCTCAGCTGACATGCCAAGAATCAATCTCGACTTCATGTGCCACAAGGTTGCCATACTCCCTCAGTCTAAGCCAGTTGCACAAATAAAGTGGAAGCTCGGGAAAGAAAGGAGAGTAGTAGTGGCTCATAAAGTTAACCAACTATTGAAGGCCGATTTCATTAGGCCTATCAAGTATACCACGTGGATTGCCAACGTGGTGATGGTGAAGAAATCAAGCGGCAAATGGAGGATGTGCATGGACTACAACGACCTGAACAAGGCTTGTCCCAAAGACACCTACCCATTGTCGAACATTGATTGGCTTGTAGGCAACACGGCAGGATACGAGCTATTTAGCTTTCTAGATGCGTACTCAGGGTACAATCAGTGTTCATGATGGAAGCGGAGAACTACTGCTATAAAGTCATGCCCTTCGACCTCAAAAGCACAGGGGCACCTATCAATGACTCATGGATAAGGTTTCATCGACAACGCCTTCGAGGTTTATGTATACGACATGGTGGCGAAATCTCAAAAGGCCGAGGACCACGCCTCGGCTATAGCCAAAGTTTTTCATAGGGTACACTGAAAAATGTTTTTTAGGAGTCATGACCGACAAGTTCCTCAAGTTCATGGTCACACAGAGGAATAGAGCCCAGCCTGAACAAGTGCGAAGCCATTTTAAGCATGAGAAGTCCAAACTCCTTGCAGGAGATACAACGGCTAAATGGCAAGCTTGCCGCGCTGTCCAAATTTCTTTCCAAACTGGCTAGAAGGCCAAACCATTATACAAGTTGATGAAAGGTGTACAAACCTTCGAGTGGAACAACATATGTGAAGAGATGTTCCAAAAACTCAAACAAGACATCGTCACCCTACCAATACTGGTAAGTCCTCCCTCTCATAGCACACTGTATCTTTATTTAGCTGTGTCTAGCTCGATAGTGAGTTCAATACTCGTCCACGAGGAAGGGAAGAAGTAACATCCAGTATACTTCACCAGTCGAACCCTACAACCAGTGGAGGAACACTACCAAGTCATAGAGAAGCTGGTGCTCGAACTCATATTCTAACAAAAAGAGAGGAGGAGCAAGAATAATTCTAGAAGGCCCCGATGAGTTAACTCTAGAGCAGGCTATCAGTTTTGGATTTGAAACATCCAACAACCAAATCGAATACAAAGCCCTCATCGCCGAGCTCAAACTGGCAAAGGAGCTCGGGAACAACTAACTTAAGTGCCAAAGTGACTCCCAATTGGTGACAGAACAAATCAACGGAGAGTTCCAAACTAAAGAGTCGCTCTTGTAGAAATACTACCACATCGCCAAGAGCTTGATCGACCAATTTGAAAAGTTTAGCATAAACCATGTTTTGAGGGCCGCAAATGAATGCACCGACGTCCTCTCGAAGCTCGCCAGTAAAAAGAATGTCAGCCAACACCGCACCCTCATTCAAGAAAATCTGATGAGCCCAAGTTGGATCATATTGATGTGTTACAAGTAGATTTGGAAAAAAGTTATTAGAAAACACCCGTTATTGAGTACTTAACTAGGGATGTCCTACCCAACGACGAGAAGGAGGTGAAGATTGGTGCCAAGTACTGTATTATATCATGAGCAAAGGCGAACTCTTTAGGAAAGGGTTCTTCACCTTGTTACTAAAATGCTTAGATGACGACCAAGCCGAGTACGTCCTTGTCGAGTTGCACAGAGGAATATGTGGAACACATTCATGAGCGCGGTGCATGGCAACAAGAGTACTACGAGTAGGGTACTATTGGCTCACTCTTCAGCAAGACGCCCATTCCTTCATCCTAAAGTGGTCGGAATGTCAAAAGTTTGGGCTCCTCCACACTCTTCCTGCGAAGGAATTACATTAGATAGTTACACCATGGCCATTCATTACATGGGGGCATGGATATCCTCGAACCTTTTCCTCTAGCCAAAGGTTAAGTCAAATTCCTCATCCTCACCATCAATTACTTCACCAAATGGATAGAAGTCGAGCCCCTAATAACCATCACTACTCAACAAGTCCAGAAGTTTTGTTGGAAGAATCTCATATGCAGGCATGGCTTACCCCCATTGCTTGGTAATTGACAATGGATGCCAATTCATCGATGGAGGCTTTGAAAGATTCTTACAACAAGTCGGCATCAAGCACAAGGTGACCTAGGTTGAACACCCTCAAACAAATGGTCAGGCAAAAGCTGCCAACAAGGTCATCTTGAATGAACTTAAGAAGAAACTTGGACAGGCCAAGGGCCTCTAGGCCGAAGAGATCCCTGGAATTATTTGGGGTTATCATTGTACTCCTTAATCAACTACCAAGGAGACACCTTACAGGCTCACATACGGATCAGATGCTATGATACCCGTAGAGCTTGGTGAAACTTCATGGTGAAGACAACAATTCGACGAAGATAACAACGACGCGAACCTAAGGGTCAACCTGGACCTTATTCATGAAATCCGAGAGGAAGATTGGGTCTGAGAAGAAGTTGCAAAGCTCAATGCAGCTCGGTGCTACAATACACGTGTTCGCAAAAGAACCTTTCATAAAGGAGACCTAGTATGTTGAAAGGTTGGAGAAGCTCGAAAAGAGAAGCAAGAAGGAAAGTTGGCACCTAACTAGGATGGCCAATACCGAGTAGTAAACTCTTTTCAAAATGGAGCCTACAAACTCAAAGAACTAAGTGACAAGCTCATGCAGAGAACCATGAACGCTACACATTTAAAAGCTTATTACGTCCAGAATTTGAAAAACATTTTTTAAAGAATAAATCAGTAAATTGTTTTTCAGAATACAAGTTACTGAATCTTTTAAGACACAGAAAACTCAATTGATTGAACAATTGATACAATCGATTGAATTTTTAACAGAATTAAAAACCAGTTTGTCTATATAAGGGGGAGCACGTGTTTTCATTAGCATATGAGAAATTTGAGCAGACACTTGTGATTTTCTAAGAGAGAAAAACGTATTTTCACCTTGAGAACTTTCGACAATTGATTTTCATCAAGAACAAACTCAAGAACATTAATCTTGGAGTCTTGTTTTAAGTGAGCTTTCGTGCAAACATTGGTTTTGCACCAGAGCTAAGTTCTATACTCTGTTCTTAATTCAATTTGTAATCTATTGAGTAGAACTATTGTTGTATTTGTGTTATTCTTGATAATCATTGTATTGTGGGTGTGTGCTTGCAAATTACATAGGGGTTTGTATTTTTAATTGGTTTAGTGTAGTGGGTTTTGCATTGTTTGGACAACTACTGCGGGGTGCAGTGGGTTATTTGTTACTGGGAGCAGTGGTTTTTTGCGGGTTGCAAGGAGTTTGTATTGCTGTAAACTGATCTTTGAGATCTTTGTTAGTGGAATTATTTGTTGGTTAGCAAAGGACTGGACGTAGTCCTTGAGGAAGGGTGAACCAGTATAAATCTTTGTGTTCTTGATATCTCTTTCTCTCTTCTTAAACACTTTGTTATATTTGTTGTTTATCTCTCAATTAATTGTTCATCACACATAATCAAATGTTCTTTCTGATTGTAATACTTTGTGGTTTTCTATAACTGTTATTGTTTCTAGAAAATTGATTGTGATTATTCTTGTGTATATTGAATTTTTCTCTGTTAACTGGAATTGTTGGTTAATTGATTGAGTTTCTGGAAACCTTTCTTCTTGATTCAATTGTTATTTCTAGTTTCTGTTTATTAATCTGAATTGTCTTATTATGTGATTGATCTACAGTTTACTGTGAATGCTGTTCATCTGATTGTTCCTATGTAATTCTGAAATATTTTTTACTAATCAACTTATTGCTTGCGCTTCTGTTTCTGGTGTTTTTACTGGTAATTGATTGAATTGATTCCCTATTTTAAGTAAATTGCTTATATTGTTTATTGGTTCTGGCAGTGAATTGATCGTTACAGAATTGTTTTGAGTTAGTGCACTGAATTCTATTGAATATCACTGTGTCTTAGCAAATTGTTCCTTACTATTTTCCAGTTTTGTGTATTGTTTCAATTGATTGATTTTGATATAAAATTTATTGATATTTTGTTGTGCACTTCTTAATATCATTTTTTTAGTAGTTTCAATAAAGAACTTTCATTTAATCTTTAATACTTTCCATCTTTTGCGAAAAATTTTGAAAGTGCAATTCACCTCCCTCTTGAACTCAGCCTAAACTTGTTTTTCATAAAGATATTTGTTTGACTTATCAGCTAGCTGTAAAGTCATTCTGGTGGATTGAACCTCCAAATTACCAATTATGTTCATCATAGACAAAGATATTAAATTAATGTTGGCTCGCAGATCCAACAAAACTTTTCTCACAAGTAAAACACCTATGGTAACAAAAATAATAAAGCTACTAGGATCATGATACTTTGAGGACAAGATTTCTAAATAATGCACTCAGCCAACTTCCAATGCTATAATCTCCTCCTTTATAAATTTCTTCTTCTTCAACAACAACATTTATAAATTAGTCTATTATAGAGAGCATAAGAAAACAAACTTAAAATGAGAGAATCAAATGGAGAAGAAGAGATAATGCTTAAAAGAAAAAAAAAAAAATCAAAAACAAAACAAAACAAAAAAAGAAGAAGAAAAAAAAAATAAAATAA
>Ga0099825_1005387_pt1 | contig 16417 bp, 9 predicted proteins | sample SiratroredBW_FD_76838 | JGI IMG/M metagenome (GOLD analysis project Ga0099825, IMG submission 76838) | Root nodule microbial communities of legume samples collected from California, USA - Siratro red BW | ecosystem: Host-associated > Plants > Roots > Nodule | place: USA: California | collected...
AAAAAAAAAAAAATATATATATATATATATATATATATATATATATATATATATATATATATATATATATATATATATATTTAAGAAACAAAAAAAACTTGTAATTATGAAGCGAAAAAAATTGAATTAAAACTATGATAAAATATTTACAAACATATATAATAATAATGAAATTATTTAAATTTATTTTGGTAAAAATATTATCAACAACTATTTTTTTACTTTTTTTTTCTAGAAATGAAATTCTCACTTTATTTTATCTGATTTTAAAGTTAAACATTTTGACAAACCTTAACAATTTACATAAGTGAATCTATCTATCAACTTTTTTAAAGTTTACTAACGTACGTATAAACAAAAAAAGGTTGAACATTTTTAGGTGCAAGACGCGTGGATTTTTTAGTTTAGCCTAAAGTTACATGTAGTATGTGACCTAAGTGGTAATTTTAACATAATATCAAAATGATAATAAGTAATTATATTTAAAAACTTAAAGATGCATATTATAATTTTAAGGACTGTTTAAAAGAAATTAAAACCAGTAAACTACAATTTAAGTATTAATTATCCACTTACTCAATTTTTTATTACAAAATTTCAAATGAAAATTTGAATGAATCAGTTCAAATTAGTGGTCTCTCACCATTGATTTACTTACATTTACGATTCTAGATTTTTTTTTAAGTTTAATTTTAGTTGCAAAAATTTCATCAAATAATTTTGAAAAATAGGATTAACTTTACTTGTCATATCTCAAATTATTCAATTTCAATCCATCTAGTTAACTTATCATAGAGTATATGACTTATTATAAACTATCTTTTATATATATATATATATATATATAGCTTTTATGGATAAAGAAAACTTACCATTAAAGTTTTTTAGATGTTTGGATGTGACAAATTCAGTTAGATAGGTTATTAAATTGAAATTTGTGTCACATAAACATGTGTATTAATTATTTAATTTTACAAGTTAAACTATTTAATATAAAATGTTAAAAATTTAAAATTGAGAAAAGTCATTGTGCAATTTAAAACAAATAAACTTATTAATTATCAAAATCGTTAAGAAAATAAATAATGAGTTAACAATGAGACTAAAATTACTCACTTTTAAACATGAGAATAAAAATTATCAACTAAAATTGTAAACATCAAAATATTCATTTTTAAGTATGCAGAATAATGTAGAAAAATTAGAAGTTTGAAATTAAAATTGTCCACAGACCAGGAAGAGAGAGAAAAAAAAAAGTGCAATTAATATTAAAGTTTTGAATGAAGATTTGAATGATCCAATGAGCAACAGAATAAACAGTAACAACAATTAAAAAGGAGGCAGAAAGCACATGTATTAAAAGCAGGTGTGGGACCTACAAGCAGACAAAGATACATGGGAGCATGCCCTCCCTGTTCCTTAATCTATGGGCACCGTTGAGTGTTCCAACCGTCAGTACCGGCCAGTTTAGACACGTGTCACAATCTCATCAAATCTACATAACCGCCAAATCTCAACTGATCAAAGAAAGAGATGCTTATCAGCTAGATTAACCTGTTAAATAAAATTGGTTCAATTTTTTTTTTCTTTTTCTAACTCTATTCATTTTTTGAATTAAACTAATATATTGAGTTTGTAGGGGTAGCCATATAGGTTTGGAGATTGTGGGTCCTCAAGCCCTCATATAAAATAAAAAATTGAAATTTTTGTTGTAATAATTGTAATTTTTTTTCATCTCAAATTTAAGTATTTATTATAAAAATAAAGTTTTATTATAAGTATAAAAAAACATGATAAAGAGTTTAAAAATTAATTATTTACTATTTACTATAAATAAATAAGAAAATATAGTAAAAATAATGTATTAAAATGAATTATAAAATAAAATCTAGAATTCTACATGTAAATATATTATTTGGATGAAATAATGATTAAACTATTTATTTATTTTTAACAAATAAATAATACTGTACAATAATAAAATATTAAAAAATTAATATCAATTGGAACTGTCTAAACAAACTGACCAACTAAAATGTTCAATTCATCTCACTATTTTTTAAAACACTATAATAGATTGATCCACATAGCCTGCCAGGTTTTGTCATTATTATAAATTTTTAATTCGTTAACATTAAGTTAAGTTCATGCTATGATATTTTTTTTTTTTTAAGTCAATTTTTCTTCTTCAAATATTACGATACATTTTATTGTAATTTTTATTTAATTTATATAATCAAATTATAATGGAATATGTTGTTTACAATTTTAAATGATATAATTGATTGTGAATTTTGGAATAAAAATATGCATTTTTTTTTCATTTTCTTTAAATAAAACTTCACATGAAATTCCACTCATCTAAAGTGAACCAACTTATTTGTTATCGAGTTCATTAGAGCTAGATGGTGAAAAATTTTAAATAAATTGAAATCAATAAAAAATGACAGATTTGAATTTCTATTTTCAAAAATGCTTCATTTCTTTCCTCAGTTTTTGCTGGTCAAAATTTGGAGAATACACTCATTTTCTGATATTAATTACAGTTGCAGAGACAGGAGGAATTAAATTAGCAACAATGTCCATTGCTGTCTTATGAATAACCAGTTCCTAGTTAAGACTAACACATGATGCTTTCTCATTTTGTCCCCAACTAAATATCTTCTTGAACCTCTATAAACAACATAATTTTTCCTGAAAAGGGTTATGAAAAAAGGCTCAATTTTGTAGGACCAACTCTCCAAAACCACATTCATATATATGTATTTGATTTGGTGAGCAATATTACGTAGAGACACTGATGAGATATGTTATGTCGTCGACATGCACACTGCTATAGCCATTAAATGAGTATCTCTACCATGACTGAGATATATCAGTCAAAGTTTTTGATATAACTTGACCTTTTGGAGATAACTTTGTGCTAGGCTCACCAGAAATCATTTACTATTAGTATTTATGGAACCTTTATGATTAGTTGGCTAGTGATTATTAGTGTGCTTTTGTGTTGGATGATGAGGAGGTTTATCCCATTCATATCATATTAGGATCTTGATTTATTTATTATTTTCTTATACTTAAAAATTAACTAGGTATTAAAAAATTTAACTTTTACTAAATTATTTTCCATGAAGTAGGTAAAAAATCACAGTTATCAAAATAAAATGACTCATTATCAAGTCTAGTTTAATTTATAAACAAATTAATTTGACAAAAAAATTACTTGACATGTAATCTAGAAATATTAGTTTAGTTCGAAGTGGATTGAATAAAAAAACGTTTTTAATTTTTATATATTTAATAAAATAGAATATATAAAAAATAAAGCTTTGTATTTCATATAATACATTATGTGTAATGAGTTTTAAAAATTAAAAATATTACCATAACTTTTCTCAATCTTCTAAACTTAAGTTTTCCAAGTTTTAACATTAATTCTAATTTTAAATTTTCATATAATATAAGACTAGTTAAACTAAATTATTCAATCCACCATGAATTCAATCCGAGTAATAAGTAAAAACAAATCAATTTTTTTAACCTATTATTAGAGTATTTTCATTAATTCGACTTGAATTCAAGTAATCTCAAACATTTGTTTCTCCTCACTCTTGCGGGAATTCTTGAATATCTTTGTCATGTGAAGTCCATCGACACAAATTATTAAGAGTATCCATTCAAAACTTCCTAGATGCAAAACACATTTGGGCCTATTCTGATTTGGGCTTTCTTGGCCCCAGTAGTAAGAAACCACTACTTGCAATGGAGAGCTTCCATAATATCATCTCGCACCTCCATATCTTTTTTAATTCCAAAATTAACTTTGATGAAAAGACACCAATACCCGTTTGATGAAAATTAAGATTTTCGGATCATAGAATTCAGAAATCATTTAAAATTCGTTTTCACTTTCGATTTTTACAATCGAAAAATCTTAATAAATAAATTTTAGACTTACGGATTCTAGAATCTCAAATTAGATATTGTTTTTTATTGAATCGCGCACCCTCAATTCAGAAGATTAAACTAAAATAAAATATTTTTTGATTATACAATCTAAAATCTTTCTAAAAACTTTTTGCATTTTAAGTTGTAGAATTAGAAAGCATGTAAATTTCAGAAAAAAAAAATAAAAATCATCCCTCTCGTTATGCCGCCGTCCTCGGTCACTCAAATAATTCAATCCAATCATTACACAACAAATCCTACTTTTGCCTCAAAGAATGTTTCAATTTCCAATGGAGGCAGACAACAATGAGAAACTTCAAACTACAAACTTTTTGGCCACCACCGTGATGCACCACCAGCCACCTAATGTCACTGTGCTACAACAAAAATGTACTTCAACTTAAACAATGTAAGCATTAGAAGAAAAATGTGTTTAAAAGATTAATATTTAGTTATGGTTTCTAATTATAATTAAAATAGTCACCAAATTAAATTTTAATCGTTAAATAACTACAAAATAAAAGTAATGATTAGATTTAGTGACCAATTAAGTCAACTAATTGATTATTTGACTTAATTGGTTACTAAATTCAATCATTACTTTTATTTTATAGTTATTTAGTAACCAAAATATAATTTGGTGATTATTTTGGTCACAATTAATAATATTTTAATTTTATTTGATAACTAAAAATTGATCTTTAAACAACTTTTTTTTGTAATGAAGAGACAATGGTACAACTACAAAAATGAACGGATAAAGTAGAAGGCAAAATAGTACAGAGTGAAGCGAGACAATGAGGTGGAGGGGTGAAGGATAATTTTAGGTTTTAAATTTAATAAAAAAAGTAATTTCGTATTTTCAATTGAGGTATAGAGGTGGAGGAAGAAACTCTTCTTGCAGTGCCACAATTGTGGGGTATAAAGGCTATTTCTTCATGCACAGGATTAGTTCTGCACCCATACTACAAGCAAAAAGATTGCAATATCCTCTCTATCTGTATCACGCCACCACTACTATTATTGTTGCACTCTTCAGGTGGAAGAAAAAAAAAAAAAAAAAGATAAGGGAGAGAGTAAAATGGTAGATTTGGTTGGAAACTTGTTTTGGAAATTTTATTTTTAAAAAATTGTTCTAAAATGGATTTCATAAATTTTGTAAAACTTATTTTAAAAAATATATTCTATAAAGATGATTTCATAAACCATCTCATATTCTGAAAAGTTCGTTTCAGAATTCATTTTATTCATTCTGGAAACTTTATTCTGAAAATAGTGTGAAGATTATGTTTGAGAAGTCATGCTCTAGAAATTCTAAATCACCCGTTCCAAAAGATTTTCAGGAAATGTAATTCGGAAATCACGTTTACAAAGGATAAAATAGTCATTTTAAAAATTATGGGAGAGCAGTTAGACATTAAGGAGGTGCATAAAGAAAAAGCAATTATAAGAAACAAAGCAAGTGTGTTGAAACAGCCCATCATTACATGCCTATGCCTCTTCTCCTATTACACAAGACGAGTTCTTCCTGTACCCTAATACGTTCTTCTTGCACCCTAATAAAAAATTTTAATACCACAATTGTCCTTATATGAGAACCGGATGACACCTCTATCTGATTGTCAATTTTTTTTCAAATGACAACCGGATGAGCAGGCCATCCAGTTCTCATATAAAGACAATTATGGTATTAAATTTTTTTATTAGGATACAGAAAGAACGTATTAGGGTGCAGGAAGAACTCGTCATTACACAATAGTAAGAAATAGGTGCAACAATGATGTTAAGGTGTCAAGGTTAATGAGAAAAGTTGGAAAATATATGTACAAAATTTTACATGATGCGTTAATTCATAAAAATTCTCACATTATTTTTCTAAATTTTTATTTTAAATGAGTACATAAGCTATTTGACGTTTAAAAAATTATTTTGTTACTTTTTTATTTCTCTCTTCTACAAATAATTAAATAAAACTCCATTCATATCCTGAAATAGAAAGACCCAACAAAGAAGGCACTTCAGTTATATCTCATGTCTAGTTTAGGGTTTATAGACGATACGATTTGATTGAAAATATCTCAAGCATAAAAGTTAAAAAATCAATCATGTCAAATAAGTGTACGTTTAAAGAAATTATAATACCATAAATTGAAAAGTTTCTAATTCCAACTAACCTCACAAAATTTTTGTTTGAGAAAGAAAAATCAAGCACTAACATAGTTATTGAAATAAATCTTTAGATAAAAATGGGCCTGTTAAAAATCTCAATTGTACAATCTGATCATATTCTGTTGTGAAACAGACACTACACTTTCACCAAAAGTTCTTCAGAATCCTTGCCAACACATACTGAGTGGTCAAAAAATATTCTGACAATTACCAGCTGATGTGATAACAACTACTCATTCATTAACACAAATTTTATCATGGGCAAGTTGCAGATAGTATTTGATCCAAATTTGACTTCTTTGGAGTAAGAAGTATATTCTATAAACATATTACAGTTAACATCATTGATTAGAAAATTCACATTTTGAATTATGATCAAGTGCATGTACTTGTACTTTATTTTCTCATTGCATCAATTCCTCCACTAGTCACTGGCTCATCACAGCCACAATGACAAAACTGAAAAGCAAGTCACTAAAATGATTCTAGGTACAATACATGCAAGATAAATATGAGTGTGCCATGCTAAAAATAAACTGCAACATGTGCATGTGAGAGTAATGCTATGCCAATTACTATCATAATAATATTGTGATCTCTTGTTTGTGATCATGATGACCCAGTATCATTAACGATGAGCACATCATATATACAATTTGTTGGACAAAATTGGAGAACCAAACAATTTTCGCAAGAATCAATATCTCACTTCTATTTTCTTGTGTGAGGAATGTGACTTCTATCTTCCCTGTCCACAATAACCTGCAGAAAAAAGAAAGAAACCAAAAATATTAATAGAAGAGGACAGAAGATCATTGTGTGACATGGTCCAGTCAATCAACAAGAATAGACTATAAAAGAGCACCACAAAAGTAATTCAAACTTCATGTGGGGGGTGGGGGAATGTGTAATATGCATGCCTTATCTAGCATTTACAGTGCTGCAAAATCTATTCTGAAGCTGTTGATGGAACTCTGAGTATTTGCTGAAGAAAGCGTGCTGCAAGACGTTGAGTGATTCCACCAACAACACGCCCTCCAAGTCTGCGTGCCTCAGGTTGCTCAAGGACCTGTTCATAGGTTACAATTTTGAACAGAAAGTTTTTAGATAGTACAAGTTTGAACAGAGAAAAGGTATGACCCTATCCAACTAAATACAAGAAAGTAATATGTTAATGTAAATTTCAAAAGTTAACTGTGTACTATATAAAAGAACTAGATAGGTCACTTTTCAAGATCATCTTAGCTTTTAATATAATTTCCTACGTTTGAATGTTAGATTGGTGAATGCATAATTGCTTGCTATATTTTAGTTGCATGGTCACGTCTGTTAACATCTTTAGAAGCTCCAAGATTGAAACTCCCTTCTGATTTAGTATGCAATGATACATACAAAATGCTGTCAACATCAATAACAATAATCACCAGATTTGGACTTTTGTAGCATTCCTCCAAATTAGTTTATTTTTGCTCAAATATGCCTAACATGTATGATAATAAAGTATTTTTTTAGTTACACACCTAAGTAGTAAGCAACATAACAAAAGATGCAGACAAAAGAATAGTTATTCAGATTTGAATGATGATGCAATTACAAATGATAGTCTTACCTGTAGTAAGGGCAGTAAAATAGCTGGATCAAAATCATGAGAGGATTGAAGAAGTCCCCATATTCTAAGAACTTGATCTCTAAGCTCTATCATGTTTTGCATTTCAGTTTCTGACATCATAAAGGGTCCCTTTGCATTGCCATTGAAGACAAGGGTTTTAACAAAGTCAGGAATATATCGGTATGTTTCCCACATTGTGCCGAGGGTAAAAGCTTCCGATACTCGGGCAGCCTCTTTTATAACTAGATTCCTCAGGTTTTCACCATCTGCACTCAATAATACCTTCAGGACAGGTTGTAAAGCCTCCTTAGCTGAGAAATCTCTGTCCTTTCTCCCCTGGGTTAGCAGGTTTTCAAGTCTATTCCATCTGCACCAGACCAGATAAATGAATATTCAACTGCACAAAATATCAATTATTCTACAGCACCAAGTTCAAATCACAATGGATTTAAGATAGTAGTATATTTCAAACCTGAACTTCCCATCCTTGAAAAGCAACTCAATAAGAGCATCTCTTAGATATGGATTTGGATCTGTTAGGAGCCTTTTAGCAAAATATGGATATGATGCAGCAAGTACCTTAAAATTCGGATCAGCATATAATGCTAAACCTTCTAAAACTGTGAGAGACCTTAATATTAATGCGTAGTATGCAGGAACTGTCAACAGAAGAGGAATAGAACAGAAAAACAAAAGTCAGCAAAACAAAATCCAAGAGAAATTTAGGATTTAGGAATAAGCAGTCCTCTAATATTGGAAAATAAATTATAGGAAATCATAAGTCACTGATAAGCATAGTCTATCTCACCGTTAAACGGATACTGATACAAAACATTTCCCAGACCATCTACTAGTGTCTTGAAGTTGAGCTCACTCACAGTATAACTAAGTGCATCATCAAAAAAGTTTCTAAGTGCTGGCACAATTGGAGATACATCAACATCCCTTGATAAAAAATCAAGATCATAGTAGTCACGAGCCATGGCCTCATAGTCTCGGTTAACCAAGTGAACAACATGACCAATTATGGCATATCTTGCTTCTTCTGGAGTCTCACTCATCATGCCAAAATCAAGAAAGGCAAGTTTTCCCTCAGGTGTTGCCAAGAGATTCCCAGGGTGAGGATCTGCATGAAAATATCCATACTCAAGTAACTGTCTGAGACTGCACTGTATGCCTGCGTTTACCAGATCCAAGACTTTTAATCCTTGTCTCTCAATTGCTTCTTGCTCACTTAGTTTTACTCCATCAACCCATTCCATGGTTAGAACTTTAACACTTGTATAGTCCCAGAACACATCAGGAACAAAGATATTTTCCTTGTCAGCATACAATTTTTTGAATCTCCTTGCATTTTGTCCCTCCTGCAGGAACCTGTCAAAATTAACATTCAATCCCAACAAATATCTTACATAACTTATACATGACACACACACACACATATGCATCATCCTAGGGAAGATTTGAATTACAATTGGAAAAAGATACTATGGTTATATGCTTGCCTTTTGCCTAAATTTTGGGAAAACTGCTAAAGGTTCAATGTTTATTTTTGTTTTTATTCTCATAAACAAGGTTTTAAAAAGGTCCACAGCCACGATTATGGCCATGGTGTCAAGGTTTTTGGAGTCACCATGACTGCAATAACCAAATCAATAAGGATTGAAACAAAAACAGCAACCAAGGCTGTGACCACAACTTAAAACCGTGTTCATGGAGAAAAAAATAAGATTCAAAAATTGATAACAGATGAATCATGCATGCCTGGACTCAACTAAAATACAAAGTTTGGTACTGGCAGAAGAAATAACCTGCACATAGTTGAGCTCTTGAAAAACTCTACGTGCAAACTCATCAATAAGTCCAACAACATCACTGGTGATAAAGTCCACATATTTATTTATAAGAAACCCTAGACCTCTAATTAGGTAGAAGTCCAATCCTATAGCTTCTTCAATGTCAGGGCGTTGCACCTTAACAGCAACAAGTTTCCCAGAGTACTTCAACCGACCTTTATAAACTTGACCCAAACTGGCTGCTGCCACAGCCCTCGGAGTTATAGAAGAGAAAATAGAGTCAATAGATAGTCCTAGTTCCCTCTCAATGCATTCAAAGGCCTGCTCATCAGGAAACGTTGGCAATCCATCCTGGTAAAGCACAGAAATAATCAAGACAACCAACCTAAGTAACCAGTTCATTCATCAACATCTTCACAACACAAACAATTGTATAAAGACCACAACTCACTACTACTAGAGAGTCCATTACTTTGATGAAAAATTTTCATTGGATATCATCTACATTGTCCATTGTTAATATAAGATCATATACAATAAAAGTCTTATCTCACTAAATCAGATCAGTTACATGAATCACACAATGTCAGTCAGTTGGGTTAAAGAACAAATTTGCATAGACCAAAAAGTCAAATGAAATAGTGAAGATCCTCCTATGTTGCATATGGACATAATCACTGAACCAATCAAAATTCTCACTCAAGGCCAAGTTAATCAATCCCTAGAACATGATTCACTGGAAAAACCTAACAGGCTACACCACCCCAGTCAAATAAAGAGCTGAAAGAGTACATAAAATTCAATACTTGAAGTTCAGAGAGCTCCTCCAGATACTCAGGTGGACATATATCAGGCCTGGTAGACAACCCCTGACCCAATTTGACAAAAGTCGGTCCCAGCCGAGTGAATGTGTCCCTAAGCTCAATTGCACGAATCCTTTTATTCTGATCAAGCACCCCACTTTTCTGGTCAACCAACAGCTTCAACCCAAACAAGCCCAGCGCACCCAGAACCTGAAGGGCCCTTCCCACCACCTACCAAGAAAAAGGGTAAAATCAATTCACAAAATCCAACCACACCCACAAAAGAAAATCCCAAAAAGCGAAAAACCTTGAAGGGCTGAGAGCCATATTTGGAGGCCACAAGCTGAGGTGAGTAGACAGAAGCATTGGCAGCTCGAGCCAACGCTCTGGCCTCAGCTTGAATGTCATCAGCACGGTTCTCAGGCAGCGCAAGCACCTTGATGGATCCATCTCTTTGAGAAGGAGAAGGAGGTGAACTTGGTGGCGTTGCCTCAACCAAAGCACCACGAGGTTGAGGATTCAGCCATGTGAAGCTTGTTCTGGTTGTGGTTCTAGGTCTTGGTCTTGTGACAGTGATGGTTTTGAAAGAGAATGAAGGGATGGGATTTGAGAAGGAACAAAAGGGTTGACCAGCGAGGGAAGAAGATAGCATTGGTGCAATGGTAGCCATGGCACTTGCTTACTTGCTCCACTGTGTAAAAAGCCAAATCTGAAACCTTTGTGGATAATGGAAATGACCCAATTGAAGATGTTTGAGAAGAAGTACCAAAATTGAGACAAAGTAAAATAGGGTAATTTGGGTTTGGATCATGGGAACGGAATTGCGAACTCAACGAATGATCTTGTTGACATGGAAGAATACTAGAATGTTGAAGAGGTTAGGTGCCTACTTGAAATTTGAGCAAAAAATAAACAAAAAAAGAAAAAAAAAATAGCACTTTTGGCTAATTATATAATTTTTAAAAATAGAAAAGAATATAACCAACTTATAATAAAAAAAAACTTTTTCTATATAAACTAGGATTATAAAAGTAATTGTCCTTTATTAACATATATTTAAAGTAGGTTTTGATTTTTAGAAACTCTGTTGACTTTGCAAAATCTTTAGGAGCTATATTGGTAAGTGTGCATTCACAGAAATGCATTAGTATTATTTCAGATTTGTATAAGAATAATTTGTTTAATCCTTTAAACAATAAATTATCAATAAAGGAAAATTAAATTTTAGGCTAAAATAGGTCTGGTGAAGCAGGTTTCGTGTAGTCCACCAAATTTACACCTAAAACTTGTTTAAACCATAGACTCTGTGGATCATGCATAAAAATTCTGCATTCAAACTTTTATCCAACAATGTAAATTCACATATACATTTATATATATATATATATATATATATATATATATATATATATATATATATATATATATATATTTATAATTTATATTTTAAAATAAAATATATATATTGATAAATAAAGATAGACACAACTCATATATATATATATATATATATATATATATATATAAATGTATCCAACAACACTTTATATATTATTAGATTGAAATGATTAATTAGGTTAGGGACACCTCACTTGACATAAAAGTTTATATATAAAGAAATGTACCCATGTGTGCGTGTGCGTTTGTAAATACACATATATGTATGTATGTATGATTCTAGCCTAGGTCCTTCAGGTATACAGACACAAGTCACAACAACTACAATAACTTCAACTTTACGATCATATATTCTTTATTACTATTCTTATTATGAGTATTATTAATATTATTATTATTAATAATAATATTATCTGTAATAATAATAATAATATTAAATATAATATTAATAATATTATTAGTTAGATAAGTTAATAATAATAATATCATTATTACTAATTATAATAATATTACTAATTAATAATAATAATAATAATATTAATATTGTTAATAATAATAATGTTAATATAATTAATAATAATAATTGTACTATAGGAAGGACCGACCATCTAAACCAATATATAATTGCACAACTTGGATATGTCAGCCGACTCAGAAGGTTTTGCCCTAGGGAGACCGATCGAAAATCATCCAGAATGACTTTAGAGGGAAAATACTCGTTCTATCACGATCATGGGACACATGGCATCCACGTGGCTACTATCGACGATTCGTCCTATCACGATCATGGGACACGTGGCATCCATGTCACTATCATCGACTCGAGGCCTCCACAAATTAAATGGGACTCTAGCCCATTCCCTCAGAGACCCATTCAAGCACTATAAAAGGAAAGGCAACCCCAACAATAAGGTATTATTGCTCTACCCCGTTTTATCCTGTTTTACTCAGATCCATCTGACTTGAGCGTTGGAATGCATGCAAGACTCCCTCCTGGGATCGTGAGCATTCGGAGCATTCAGAATCAGCCAAGATCACACAACAGATGACGAAATCAGTCCTCAGGAGCCGACCGAAGACATTATTGCTTGTTGAAGCTAACTGGTCTCTTACAAAAACAATAGTATATTATTATTATTAGTAGTAACAATATTAAAATCATAATATGTCAATAATAATAATAAATTTAATAAAATTAATTATTAATATTGCCTACGGAAAAATCTGTAGGTAACCTACGGATTTGGATGAATACATAATCACATACGGATTTGGATCCCTATATAATTACATACGAATTTGGATTCATAGGTAAATTATTTACGGATTTTTTCGTAGGTAACAAATCCGTAGGTAAAATCCATATGTGTTAAGTATACCTACGGATTGAAATTCGTATGTAATTAATGGACTTTTTTATAGGTAAAATCTATTTGAAATAGATCCGTAGATAAATGTCTCATTCTGGATTGAAATTTGTATGTAATTAATCTACTTTTTTGTAGGAGAATTTCTTGTAATGATGTATGTATTTAGAATTTGGAGTCGGGCCGCCCCCTTTCCGACAACAGCATAGGCGGACTCTACTGAAGGGGTCTTCTCTTGCATCAAAAGATCTCTTCTGATGACTTCATATTTTTCATCTATCCCTGTTAAGAACTGTTATAGTCTCTGTTCTTGTTTAGTTTTGTTGAAAATTGCAATATCATCTAAGCATTTCATAGGGTTCGGTTGCTTTCTGTCAATCGCCATCCATATAGCTTGTAATTTGTTCAAGAAATCCTTTAGGGTATCCTTTCCCTGTTTCTATGTGTTTGCTTTTTGATGTAAATCATACATTTGCACCGGGTCTGTGCCGCTTCCATAAGTAGTAGCCAATCCATCCCATAAAGCCTTGGCGGTTGGAAACTGGGAAACATTGTTCAGCAAACTAATCTCAATATTCTAAATTATCAAGGTGAAGACATTTTGGTCTGCCTGTTCCCATTATTCATATGCTGGTTCTATATCTTCTGGTGCAGAAGGTATACCTGTTAGATCACTCTTCTTTCCTCTGCACCCGATAACTTTCTTCATGAGTGTTGCCCACAATGGATAATTGTCACCATTTAATTTGAAACCAATTGACAAATTTTCAAGATTGGCTTGTGTTTGTTGAATCCCTAGGCCATTACGAAGCATATTTGCAATTTGCAAAGTTAACTCATCAATAATGGTTAAGGAGTTATTCTGGTTTTGATTCATGTTGTTGCCAATTTCATCATCTGAAAATGACATTTTTGGTTTTTTGGTATTTTTCGGCTGTGAGGGGTAATGGAACAATCATGTTAGTTTCTGAGTTTCCATGATCTAACACCGCTCTGATACCATCTTGCGATAGTAGCGAGGGTTAAGAAAGGTTGAACAAAGTTATGATAACTATGAACAAAGAATATAATAACATGGAAGAAGGTGTTTTATTGAATGTTATTTTCTTTCTTTACAATAGCTCACTTAATACAGAATTCTAGTAAACTAAATATAGAAATTATTCTAAATAAATACATTTGATATTCTCTAATATTCTACTGATATTCTCTGATATTCTCTTGATTATCTCTGTTATTCTAATGATTTATTTCTTTGATACTCCCTTGATTATCTCTTTGATATTCTTACTGATATTCTCTCATATTCTCTTGATTATCTCTTTGATATTCTTACTGATATTCTCTGATATTACCTTGATTATCTCTGATATTCTATTGATTTGTTTCTCTAATTATAATATTCTAACATGTAGCACGTAAATCCTAAATCTATTTATTTGGTGTGCGGTGTTAGAGTCTCATGAGTTGCAGAAAAGCTAATTTGAGAAAGAAAGAAGAAAATAAAAGAATCAATAGTTGAAAATGCAGGAAGGAAAGAAAGCGGGAGAATCGGTGAAGGAAACGACTTCAAACATTGGTGCTTCTGCCAAAGCTGGCTTGGAGAAGACCAAGGCCACTGTCCAAAAGAAGGTACCAAACATTTATTTTTCAATCATTTTATATATTAATACTACTATCAAATTATGGAACCAATAAATTTGATGTGGTATAAGGAGGCAGAAAGGATGACAACACGTGATCCGGTGCAAAAGGAAATGGCTACCCCAAAGAAGGAAGCAAGGATCAACCAGGCTGAGCTGGACAAGGAGGCGACGCGACAGCATAATGCGACGGCCAAGCAGACGTCTACCTACTCCACCACCGGTGAGCATGGTCATCCCACGGGGTTCAACCAAACGTCGGCAATGCCAAGTCACAAGACTAGGCAGCCCCCGTGCAACATGACAGAGGGAGTGGTGGGCTCGCATCCCCTTGGAACAAATCGAGGCCCGGGTGCGACCACTATGGCCCACACTACCTGTCAACACCCGATTTCGTCCGGTTAAATAAATAATTAAAATAAAAATATAAAAATTTTATGTTATGTTCAAGACTATTCAAAATTGTTCAAGATTGATCAAGAGGTAAAAGATGAGTGAAAAATAGATAATGAGATATTCCAAAATACCTCTCTTTAAAAAATAAAAAGAAAAGAATTAAAAATAAATAAAAGAATTAGAAAAAAAATAATACAAATTAAAAAGAAATTTTCTCAACTCTCCGTAACTTCCTACTCAATCTTAACTTCTCACAAAAAATAAAGATAATAATAAAAAAAAACTAGTGAATCTCACTAAATTTTAACTTCCCACTAAAAAATAAAGATAATAATAAAAGGAAAGAATTAGTCAATCTCACTCAATCTTAACTTCCCACAAAAAAATAAAGATAATAATAAAAGGAAAGCATCAGTCAATCCCACTCAATCTTAACTTCTCACAAAAAAATTAAAGATAATAATAATAATAAAAAAGAATCAGTCAATCCACCCATGTTCTCCATTTTACAATAATAAAAAAATAAAATATGACCGTTCTCAAACTGTTTTATCTCACGTTCATCTTTAATAATAAAAGAAAAAAAAAGAAAGAAGAATGAATAAAAGGGTGATAACTGCTCTGAACAACCTTCATTTGAAAAAATAATAATAAAAAGAAAGGAAGAGAGAAGGGCACGGAAACGGAGAGAAAGAAGAAAAAAGAAGAAAAAAGAGCATTGAGAATAGAGAAAGAAGAAAATACAGATAAAAAAGACTAACTTCAAGCACCTGGTATGTCTTTCTTTTTGTTTATTTTTGAGTTTCACCGTACATTTATACATTCATTTGCATAAATATAAACATGCACTCTTATTCTACCATCACTTTCCCTCCTATCATTTTTCCTGAGACCCTGAAATCAAACCAACTCTGATACTGCAATGTTTAACTGCGGCGGAAGACTGAAAGCGAAGCGTAAGCCTCTTCTGCTCAATAATTAGGGTTACAACATTATTAAACAACCTTTTTTTTTCTTTTCTGCTTCCACCCGAAAGAGAAAAGCCTTGATTTAGATGAGTTGGTCAAAACAATGAGTTCTGATTCCAATTCGGGAGGGCCATCCTCAACATCCTGCCCGGTGAACAGAGATTCCGAAGAGGAAGTTTACCTCGACAATCTTTGCTCCCACAAACGTTACCTAAGGGAGATAGTGGCATCCAGTCTCAATGGATTGACAGTTGGGGCTTCACTCCCTGATGATCTCATGAAATCTCAGTCTTTCCACATCGCTCACAAGGTCCCAGTTG
>Ga0099825_1005391_pt1 | contig 16412 bp, 9 predicted proteins | sample SiratroredBW_FD_76838 | JGI IMG/M metagenome (GOLD analysis project Ga0099825, IMG submission 76838) | Root nodule microbial communities of legume samples collected from California, USA - Siratro red BW | ecosystem: Host-associated > Plants > Roots > Nodule | place: USA: California | collected...
ATAAAAACAAATCTATAACATCTATCAAATCAATCCCAAACTTTCATAACCAATCCCCTCAAATCCCTTCAAATCTTACCATCCATCCATTAATCCAAACAACCCTCTCATCCACACACAATCCACTCAAATCCCTTCAAATCCATCCTCTCAAATTCACTTCCCCAACCAAACAAAGCCTAAAGAAACTATTAAAGATGATATGAAAAGCAATTAGCAAAGGTTCAAAACAAATTCCAGAATAATAACAATCACACAAAATCAGTAAACTAGAAACAGATATTATTCTGGAAAGAAAACAGTATACTGTAAAAAAACTATTCTTGAAGATCAATTCAAGAAATCAAAGAACTTAATCAAATTTTTGTTTGATTTGAATTATTGATTTAAAAACCTTTTATTAATCAAGACAAAGTCTATTTAATATATGAAACTTGATTTTAACCAAATATTGTGAAAAGTCAACTATTTTGGAAAAATAGATTAATGAACAATGAACACAATGAATTGATAAATTGTTGATTTACAAAAAATGGTAATCTGGTTATTGAACAGTAAACTCAGTGAGTTAGAAAACAATTCAGGTTCAGAAATAAGTTGAGTAAATTGTCTTCAAAAGAATTAAGTGATTTCAAGAAAACTTAAACGATTATCAGAAAGTTAATCAATTAATCCAGTTAAATAAATTTATCAGATTCTGAAAAATTCAAGAAAATCAGCAAGAACTGTAAAGAAGTGAGCAAGAAACAGCAAGAACACGCAGATTTATCCTCGTTCTCCCTTCCTCAAGGGCTACGTCCAGTCTCTTACTCCACAGTAAGGATTTCCACTATAAAAGATCAACCAGATCAGTTTACACCAATTCAATCACTTGCAACTTGCAAGAATACACTGCTCCCCGCAGCAAACCCTCTATTGAAACCTACCACAGAACCTGGAACTATACAGACTCCACTGTATATTCTAGAATACACCTTATTGATCCCCTCAGCAAGTTACAAACTATACAGAACCCCCTGTACACACAGAATTACCAAACCAGGCAATTCACAATACAATTTAATTCAATACAAAGAAACAATTATCACGAACACAGCAACACAAGCACTTCTATACAACAGATTATAAAAGTAATGAAGAAAGGGTATTGAAGGCTTAGTCTGATGATCAGATCAGTGATGTATCAGTCCCAGTCAATTCAAAGCTCCAGCAGTATTCAGAAAATAGTTCTTGATGAAAGAGTTTGAATGATCTTGATCACAAAACAAGAAGGCGATTTTCTCTCTTTGAAAACTCACAGCTCTTGATCAGAAAGTGATTTAGAATGATTTCATGTTTGTTTTCAAACAAGCGCCAACTATTTATAGACAATTGTCTTAAAATTCAATCGATTGTTTTGTCAAACAGTCGATTGTTTTTCTCAATTTAGTTAAAATAGTTATTCAAAATGTAAGTTCTGATTTTAATGATTTCTCAAATCCTTTGTTAAATCAGAAAACACTTATGGAGCTTATCCTTGATTAAGATTGCATGCATCATTGCTTTGAACTCAAACTTGACACACAACACACAATCCTAAGTTTTAGACCGAGCTCTTCCAATCTTCATGCAAGCTCCAAGCAGTCCACATATAATCACAAGGTCTTGAACTTCATCACATGATTGGCTTCATCAAATCTTCATAACAACTCACTGGTGCTAACAATCTCCCCCAATTTGATGAAGACAAAAAAAGGTGTGTTGAGTTGAAATACATGTTTGTTCTTCTGTAAAACAGTTTACTGACTTCACAAAGCTCCCCCATAATTTGATATCTTGTTAATCATATTTCACAAAACATACTGAAGTAAACAGTAACATAAAGGATAACAAAGTTCATTGATAATAAGCACGAGTACATGATAACCATCCATGAGTGCATATCGTGCACCAAACTGATACAACCATAACAGATTGAAATTTGGATTGTGGCTGGATAAACTAGCAGATCAGAGTAGTAACAACAGAAACAGTAAACAGTAGTAAAAGCAACCAATAGATAATAAATTGCACCTAGCAACATCAATCTAGACTCGTAGACCACAAGACACCACAACACAACAATACTTCCTAATCTCAACACTCCTAATTCTCTCCCATTGACTTCATCAAATAGAAGAGAAGACACCACTACATATACAAAATATGCTTCTATTCGTCTGTTGGAAAGAACAAAGTCCCCATCTTGGACTGAATATCGTCAACTTGAGTCTCAATGAACTGGAAGTGTGTTTCACAATACTGGTGGTGGCTCCGATTCTGGTTTTCCATGTTATTCAATTGATTGATCATCAGTTGCTCAAACCTGGAATACGATTCTTGTGTAGGAGCAGTAGGTGTTTCACCTTCAGTACCAGCTTGTTCATCATTCATGGCATTGTCCTCATCTTCATCTTCAGTATTATCATCATCAGTTGACTCTTCTTCATTATCATCATCTTGAGCAGCAGATTCCTCATCAACCTTGCAGATCTACTTTTCATTCTTCATTTTTATTCAAACCAATCTTGGTAAGATTGACTGCTGAAATCTGGTTCAGAGCATTAACCTCTTTAGTAACTTCGCCTTCCATATCTATTTCAAAGTATTTAATGAAACTTGACAGTAATATCACATATGGAATGCGATATTCCATTTTCTTCCCCACTTTGAACAGATGCTCACGGATCACATTAACCCAGTTGACCTTGATCTTATTCATGAGGTAGTACATGAGGATAAGATCCTCTTCAGTCAATGTTGCATGGTTGAAACCACGAGGTGTCAACAGCCAAATCACAATATAGGCCAGAATGCTCGGTATAACAGCAAGTCCTCCTATGTTGAACGTCCTCAAGGCAATTTCTTGGTTCCTTAAGCAAGATTTGTATAACTGAACCTTGTTAAAGTTTCCCAGTTCTGTTGTGTTCCCTCTACTCACAACAACACCATCATTTCTCAAGCCAGTGACACTCAACCACACATCCTCATTCATTGCTATATCAATGCCCTTCACCTGTGAGTACAAGTTCTCCTCGCATACCACATGTTGGTCAAGAACACCTTAACCAAATCTGGGTACGTGTTCCCAGTCAACTTTAAGAACTTGTCCAGCTTCTAAAACTTGAGCATGTCACAGACCTCATCAAGCTTCTTCTCCTTAAGCCACTCAAGGCTCAGCACCTTAGGAGTAATGATAATCTTCTTGCTATACAACTTGTAATACTCTTCAATGCTCTCGTGATTTCCAACGAACCACCTATCAAGGTAATCAGTTTCGTTCTTGTCACTGTCAGACCCAGATTGTTTGATCATGGCTCTCTTGGTTCTCTTACGGGGGTTGGAAGAAGAAGCATTTCTTTGAGAATTATAGGTAGCAGGTGAACTAAACTTTACACACAAAACGAATAGAGCAAAGGCAGTGAGGTAGTGTGCGAGTGAATGCATGTTCGACCCTCTACTTAATGAGACATAATTCTATAGAAAACATCACATTGATTGACAATTCAAAACGTAAAATAGCTTTTGCAGTTTGTTGAGATTCCACAAGCAATCAATTCAGAGCAGGTTATACTTAACTGTAGAAAATCTCAAAAATAGCTTTTTGACTAGTTGACTCTCCACTGTTGCAGTGCCATGCGACACCTCGAGCTGTCTCTCTCTCTCTGTACCCATGCGCAACATGAATATTGAATTGTTTTGTCTTATTCAGACCTTCAACTAGCTGGGTTCCATTGTGCTTGGTTTTGTTCGAATTCTTTCAGTTACACAACTTCACTTCAGTTGCATTGTAACTGATACAATAAATGTAAAAATGGAACTGATCCAGTAATTCAAAAAGGAAAATTGAACCTAATACAGTAAGTTTTATAAGATAAGATAGGTGATGTTGGTACCCGAATTCGATATCAAAATTTCTTCGTTGAATATTAATTATGTATTCACAAGTTCCATCAATTTTAGGTATGCGTTTGTTCTATTTGTATGGATTAATGGATTGATATATTTTAATATTTTTGCGATAATAACATCTTGTATTTTCTTAGTTTGAGATGGACCATTTTCAAGGTATTAGCAGTTCTACAATACCTAAGAAAGAACCAATTATCCTAGATATGATAATTGATTCTACTTCAAAAGATGAAGATGCATATGTGGACATGGAAGATGATGGCCCCACAAACACAATCCATCCATAACAGTCAAATACTACAACAACAACGAATTTGAATGCGATCTTTCTGAGCACATGTGTTTCAATTCGAAAGAGTCAATTGTATTTGCAATCAAACAATTCCACATTCAGCAACGGTACAAATTCGGCTTGTAAAATCAAAGATTGACAGATATGTCGCCAAATACATTCACTATAACAACAGTTTTCAATGGTGAATTCGAGCATCTTATAATAAATATCGAAACCAATGGTAGATTAAACGAATTGAAGTGCCTTATAACAGTCTGTCTACTGTATTATCCTAAGATCACATCAACTTGGATTCACACCAAATTGCATTAATCATAGTCAACTCTGTAAGGACAAATCCTTCCATCGCGGTAAAAATTTTGATTACAAAGATAAAAGACTAGTACGATTATAGTGTCACATATAAAAAAGTCGAGATTGTAAAGTAGAAGGCTTTTACCATGGAATTCGGTGATTGGGATGAGTAATACAATTATCTTCCCAAATGAAATGAAACAGTCTAGACTTCAAGCCAAGTTAATCACGTTGCGAGTAGAATTCCATCAGGCAGGTTTGTGGATAAATCATACACCACTGGAAAAGTGAACTCAGACCTATGACAACAACAAACGATACGGGCATATGATAAATAATTTGGTTGAATGCATGGATTCTATCTTGAATTGACGACAATCCTTACCCATTTGTGCTCTTGTTAAGATGACCTTTGAAAGAAGAATTCATGGTTTGTTGAGCAAAGTACAAAGGTTGTATCTATGTTAGCAAGTGGTCATCAATTTTCTCAAGATATTGTTGCTTTATTAAGAAAGAATCAACAACAATTTTTCATGTGTCTTGTGCAAAGATCTAATCAAAACTACAAAAAAACTAAAATAATCGATAGTAAATTATCAACAGAATTTTTTCGTTGATAAATTGATCGTCAGATTACTGATAAATATCTTCTGTCAATAAATCACGCGTGAAGTTAGCGACAGATTTATTTCATTGGTAATAATAATAACAACAACAACAACAACAACAACAATAATAATAATAATAATAATAATAATAATAATAATAATAATAATAATAATAATAGTAATAATAATAAAATAATAATATAATAATAATAATTTTAATGATTCTAAAAATAAGAAGAAAAATAATAATAATAATAATAATAGTAATAGTAATAATAATAATGATAATAATTATAATAATAATAATTATTATTATTATAATGATAACAATAAGAATATAATAATCATAATATAATATGAGAAAAAAAGTTCTTCTAATTTAATGGTTATAGATTTTGTTAAGCTATAAATCATACTAATATTTTTATATATTTTATTCCATTTTAAACTTTAATATTTGTTATCATTTAAATGATTATGATTAATAAATAATAAAATAACATTTTAAAATATTTTTTAAATCAATTATCAGACACAATTTTATAAATTAATTATTTGTTGAATAATATATTTTTCATTTTCTCATTTTAAATTAATTAATATTATTATTTTTCTAAATTCCGAAACATAAAACTTGAAACAGGAAAATACTTTCTTAATTGAAATCGTTCCACAGTGGTATGATTCTCTTCAGTACTTTCTAACTAAAATTGTCACATGGCATGATTTTGTCTTCAAAAATTAAACGAAAGTCATATCACTATCCCATGATTCCACTGTTATGAATTTCGCTTGAAATCGCTTAAATTCATCCTCTTGCTTCATGATTTCTATTACATGTCTAACTTTTACTGAAATCGTATTACTATGATATGATTTTTCACATGAAATCGTATTCTAATAACACAATTTATTTATTTTAAAAAAAAATATATTAGATTAGTAAATAACAGAAGAAATTGTATAATGATTATGTCCATTATATACGGTAACTAATTACCATTTTGCACTAGTATACATCAAGTTTATTTTGCACCAATTAACATTTTGTACTGGTATACATTGAAGTTTATTTTGCACCAATTAACATTTTGCACTGGTATACATGAAGTTTATTTTTCACATAATTGAATTTGACGAATGCTATTATGCTTTTTATATAAGCTAAGTAAGTCAAAATTTAATCTTTTTTTATTATTATTATTATTAAAAAGACTTAAATTATCTAATATTATATTGTTTGTAACAAGTATTGTTATAATCTACTCAAAGAACAAAGTCAACGCAAACTAACCTTTTCCTTAACTCGAGTACACCTTTAAAAAAAATAATTGCGTTGTTACTTTAGTTGGCATTATACGACCATAGTAGATGGTGACAAGTTCCTTTAATATAATTTTCAATTGTGCAGTCTCTATAACTTTTCGCACTCTAATATTATTTGGTCGTTCATGTATCCTTTTCATAGAATTGTTAATAGTTATTTGTAATTTGCATCGTCCTTTTCATATACAACAATCATTCTACACTCTCCATATTCAAGATGTAATAATGGTCAAATGATGTATTAAGTTATATATATATATATATATATATATATATATATATATATATATATATATATATATATATATATATAGAGAGAGAGAGAGAGAGAGAGAGAGAGAGAGAGGTTAATTAGTAGTTTTCTTTCAATTGTTTTGTGAATAAAAATAGTATTATTATTCAACAATATTTTTAGGAGCAAATTAATTAAGGATTTTAGTCAGCCTACCATTGAATCACCTTACTCTGACCAGATAAATTATAAACCTTTAGACCTGATAGGGTACATTACATGCCTGTTTAACAAAAGAAATAGCATTTTTTAATTGTTGATGTCTGTTACAAATACTTTTCCTCTTTGCTGAGCAATTCTGGCAAAATATTATTTTTTTAAAAGGTGTAGTATAGTAGCATTCAGACTTGAATAGTATCTCGCTTTATGCTCAAACAATTGAACATATGACATGAATGATTGTCTTATAATTTTTCTATAAACGCATAAAAAAACCTTTAAATAAAATCAAAACTAGCTTTTTATAAACTAAATTTAGCTTATATAAAATAAATATCCTTTCATATAATTGTTTTATTGTATAAAAACTAGATTTTAGAAGAACAAAAATACTCTTATTGCTTATTTTTTACATTGATTTCAATTTTCCACACAAAAGTTTACCTTTTATATCCATTATTTATATACCTTACATATATATTAATACTTTATCCAACTCTAACCATTATGAATTGTATTCCATACATATATCAAGATTATTAAACTTGCTCAAACATGATTTTATTTCATACCTCAAAAGAGGAAACATAAATGGAAACAGAGTGGCACACTAAAGCCTTTTCCAAGAACAACAACGATGATCAAACTCCTCAACATCCTTAAAAACACAACAACTAGTGGTAAATATAGACGTCGTACTGAATCGTGTTGTTCCTCGTTTGGGGATCAAACGACAGAGTCCTGGACTCAACAAAGCCCCTGGCAAATCTGAAAACACCAGTGCCACCAATCACAGGCATCTCCCTCACCTTCTGAGCAATGGGGCTTCTCCCCGCGAACGTGATGGTGCTACCGTTGTACTTTCCTTCGGTCAACACAAAGTTCGAAATCACCAAAAGGGCAAACTCCTTCTGTGAAGTGGCGGAGTACAACCCTTCAGCACTTCCCACCACCTTGGAGTACAGCTCGGGTCCTGCGGTCAACACGTTGTCGAATATTCCAACCGAACCGAAGCTGGTGGTTGTGGTGTACTTTGGTTGTGGTGGAATGATTCTGACCGAGGAGGGGTTGCTTCCACTGAAGATTTCGTGCCAATAGAACTTGAAGTGGCTAAGAGTGTGCTTCTTCTTGTAGCTTAAGGACTTGGGGTCTACTGAGCCCACGAAACCTGTTTCTTTCTCTGCTGAGATTGAGAGGACATAGCAGGAGATGAGAAGGAACGACAAGAGGAATTTGGTAGCCATGGTTTTGGTGGTTAGAGGAAGTGGAGTACGTGAAGAGAGCAATGAGTGCAAGAATTTATAATGTGGGAAGAAATGGAGTAGGTGTGCTTGAGCTTCTCTTTCTCTTGCATGAGAGATTACCTAACACCTTAGTTGTAGGAGATTTGAGTGAAGACTATGTGATAATATTTTGGTGTTTGCATTGATAATAATGCAAAGTTGCTAAGGTATAAAAATTTAATTTAAGGGCTTTGACACAAGTTCCATCTTTTTGAATGAATACGTTCATAAAGGAGAAAAAGACTTGTTCCTACCAAAATCTTTAAATTTTATGGCTATAATTAGTGTGATTTCTCTAACGACATAGAGTTTAATCACACGTTTAGTCGACATATATTTTTTTAAAACTTTTTTTTGTTATATGATAATAATGTCACACTTCCTTTTTATTACACCTACATTACAACTCTTACTACTATTATTCGTTTAACAACTTTTTATAATATTTAATTACAAACATACTCTTTATTATATCTTTCATGGTTAAAATAGTCAAATCAAGAGTTGTATACAACTGTTTGAATGTCAAAGTATGAATTTTTATTAGTTGTTTTGGCTTTTATGGGACATTGTGGTCAGAAAAAAAACTATAAAAGGGGTGATGCTTGTCTATAGAATATGAAGTCGTCGCGAGGACAATTGACAAACAGGTATGTTTGGTTAGTGACATTATTTTGGTTTTCTTCTCAACAAACTAGAAATACTATATATATGAACATGGACAATGTCGTGTTTGGTTGTTGCAAAATTATTTAATGGAAGTTGGATTATTATAATAACCTACCACGCCATTTGCCACCACGATATTATAAGAAAATATGTATGTTGACTGTGAAGTTTTAGGAGAGAGGGAAAAAGATGAGAGGGGAGAGAGATGATGGAAGAGGAAGAGAATTGAGAGCTATATATTTTTCAAATGGGAAGAGAAAGGATAGGAGGGAGATACAATTCGTTTTGTACTTAGATTATTTAGAAGACTATTTAGTGAGAATTTCTTTCTAATGTAGGAATAACAAGATTAAAGATTAAAATTGTGATTTTAGTTCTTATATTCGTAAATGTGTGATTACTTTTAATGTGAGAGTAAGAAGGTTTAAGAGTAAATCAAAATTTTAGTTCTTGAAATGATAGTGATAGTCCTTCAAAATAAGAAAATATTAAATAAATTCTTGAAATTAAATTATTGCCATGTATTTCTTGATATGTACAACTCACTATATAGTTTCTATATCTTGATGTTCGTCCCCATTAAGGGACCTAGTAACAAGAAATCTAATAACTAAAAGATTTCAATTTCAATAATGAATGTGACATTTTTCTAAATTCAGAAAGTACTATGGCAACTACTCACAACTTTAGAAACTAAAGTTGTCTAATTAAGAATAAATATTAGTAATTATATCTTATATAGAATAATCATGATTTAAAAATAAGTTATGTTTAGTTTCTTCACTCTATTGAATTATAGATGCCATTATTTCATATTACTGTTTTCATTACTATAATCATCATTGTTATTACCATTATCTATTATCATCTAATAAATAAGTAACCCTTTATTTAAATTTTTTATTATTATCTTTAAACGTGTTTTAATTGTCATTTTGATAATTGTTATTTCTAGTCCTTTAATTTTTTTATACTTAACTTATATACCGGTTTTGAGCATCCAAATACCTTTTATATTACTTTTTTTTCCGATAAAAAAAATGTGTCAACAAAATTAATGCAATTTTTTTAAGAGACTAAAATAATCATATTTTTCGGGAGTACTAATTTCTTCAAACTTATTTTTCAAAAACTAAAAATTATATCAAATAAAGAGAGTAAAAAAAATTTAACCCTTATTTATTTAATTATTACCATCTCTCTTAGTACAAGAAGTGATAAATTAATTATATAATATAAAGAGTTAATATTCACTATACAACCTTTGAATTGAATAATATGATAGATAGGTTTGATATATTGTGCTGATAAAAGGAAAAAAGGTTTGATATATTGTTTAGATAGTTAGATGAGTAAAAGGAAGTTAAATTTATCAGCAAAATTATGCATAAAGATTAAAAATTAATTAAAGTTGTATGATCAATTTAAAATCCACTCGGACTTAAAAATTTCGTGTAATTTTCAAATATCTAATCGTCCATACCAACATGGAATAATAAAAGTTCACCTTCACTTATTAAGGCAATCCAAAAGTTTGATTTTGATAATCAGTAAACGCAACGTGCTTTGGCTACGATCAAAAGCTTGCCAACAAAATAGTAGTCAAGGTTATGCGACAATTTCTTCTAAGTGTTCTTTTCCAAAAGAAAAAATATATCCTAAGTTAAAATTAATTGACATACAAATTTTAAAAATAAATCTTTAAAAAATTATAAAACAAATATTTTGCAGTTGTGGAAATTATGGAAGACTATTTTTTGTATTCTGCCGACAGAGAAACTCATAATTGAGAGATATATGTTAAATACCCCTTCATAATAATCAAACAAGCTATAATCTAAAGTAGTTAGAATTGCCACCTTGGTCTTGATTAATTTAATCATCAATTATTTATTTCACGTTCTCCCTGATTAATTATTTACGTACGTTCAGATTTTCAATCAGAGGTAGTTGTTTTAATGTTAAATAAATTGTTGGTGTGTTTTAAAAGATTAAATATCCGATGAACAAGTCTTTACGGATCAAAATGACGTAAATGGTTAAAAAATGTATACTATATCAGGCAATAAAATTTAGACATGATGATCGAATTATAATTTAAATTAAGTTATTGATTTATTCATTAATTAAGTTCCACTGTCACGTAAACCTACCAACTAATATTCTTTCCGTCTTATATCTTTGAAAACAAAGGTTTTTATTTTTATTTTATTGACACCAAATTCATTATCATTATTATTCTAGAAGCATACCAGAGCTACATTTCCACGAAATTAATAAACAAATCAGAAGTCAATTTGTCCAGCTTGACCAACAATGGCACGTATCTAAAACTTTGACTGGTATTTTTTTCTTTTTTTTGTTAAATTGCCTTTTAACCTTTATTTGTTTATCAAATTTAATTTAATCATTCTTCTTTTAAAATATTTCATTTGATCTTTTAAGATTTTGTAGAATTCAATGTAAGTAACCCTTCTGTCTAAATTCAGAAAGTAAAATTTAATACTGCTGGCAAATTTATATTTTGTTCATGTTTAAGATCACCAATAAATGATAAACACTTAACGACAATTATAAAATTGTTAATATAACTATTCGATAATTTATTTATCAATATTCCAATTTAAAAGTTTTAAAAATTGCAAGTACCGACAGTTTTCTGGGGAAAACACAAACAGTTTAGGAACCAACATTTCAATAATTTAGTATTAGAAATAATTTATTATATTAAAATTATAGAACTTTAATAGTATTTAATATTATGAAATACAATTAATTGGAATGTTAATTTAATACAATATTTATATCGTCGTTCTTTTAACTTTGAAACAATTATAATAAACTTTATAATTGTTTACAGTGAAAATATATTTTAAATAGCTTAACAAAAGTGAAATATGATTTTTAGACTAGTAAATCTTAGATTAGTAAGATTTTACAATTTTCAATTTATATAAGATTTTTTATATTTAAAGGAACATAATCGTTACAACTACTCAATCCATTACTATAAGAATCAAAGTTTATATTTATTATTATCACAAATTTAACATTTACATAAAAAAAATGTAAGAAAAAATTTAATTATTTTATTACTTTTTAATTTTATAAAAAAATTAAATTCGAAGAAAGACCAATTTCAGTTAGAAAATAGAATAATTACATAATAAAATTTAATTTAATTGACTTGACTAAAAAGACAATAATGGTAAGCAATACACTTACACTAGAAAAGTTAGTCCACCATGTCACTCATCTTATAGGATGAATAAAATAAAAAAAGATAAAAAAAAATTGTGTAAGTGACAATTTTTTTTTAAACAAATATAACTTTTTTTTCACGTTTAAGGCTTTTAGACCAATATAAAACTCGATATTAACGTTAGATACGTATCTAGTTCAACGTAATATTGAGTTTTAAGTTATATCTTGAAAATATGTTTGTATAAGGATAATTTGTTTCTTTTTTCCTAGCCTTTTTACCATGTAATTCTCTCCTTTTTCGTTGTGGTGAGTGTTTTTCTCTCATTGAATTAGAGTATTTGAGTCCAAATGCATCATTGAAGTAAGTTTACTATATATTTTCATTATATTATTGGAATTTAATGATTGTTTTTAAGTAGCTTGGAGGTCTCCAAATACAAAATGACACATTTTCCACCCACCTTCACCAATGAATTAAAGTCATCAACAAGATTAGCGACCAGAATAATGGAGCCAACGAATTTGCGCTCAACGAAGAGTATGAGAGAAAACAAAACCTTTTAGAAAGAAATGATATTGTTCGCTTTGGGAGTTTCAACAAAGAGTTGTGACTTTAAGGCAAGAAAAGACACTATAGTACTAAAATTTTCTAAAACATCATTTTTAATGTCTTACTGAGTCATCCAGAACAAAGCAAGAATGTTCGAAGTTAAAGAAAAAAAATGAAATTTAATTAAATGTTTTATGTCAGATATTATGGTCAACGTAAATTTACTTCTCTCATGTCTACTCAAATTTTTACTTGATGTAATTAGTCTTAAATATCTAGTAAAAGGCTTTTTTTGGCATTAGTGATAATTTAAAACAATGTAAAATATAAATATAAAAGTATTGAAAAATGTAATTTGTAGGAACATAGTTGAACTAAAGCAATAAAATTACATGAAAATAAATTAACAAAAAATAAACTAGACTTAAGTTCAAATAATGTAAGACCTCATTTCTCTTATTTTCATTCTCTCACTTTCTTACTTGTCTCTTCTTCTAGGTGTTTGGCATTCTTCATGATGATGTAGGAGTTTATTGGGAGCGAAGAGTTTCAGGTGAGGAAAGTTACCTTAGATAATTATAAGGGTAAAGTTTAAATTAGAGTTTTATGTGCAAAGATTTCAAAGTCATAATCTTTTATTGCATGTTGAGTCTGAAGTTGTTGGGTTGCATGTAAGAATAAACCTCTTGAGTTGAATCTAAGGAACATTTGTTGCATGTGCATATGATATCCTCTAGTTGCATGCAAAAACTAAAGAACATTTGTTGCATGGTTCTCTATTTTCATGAGAAAAAACATTTGTTGGATGTTTATCTAATATTCTTTAGTAGCATGTCGATTTGAAGAATATCAGTTCTGTATGAGTCTAACGTTCTCCATGATCACGTTTAGTCTAAAATCCTCATTTTGCACATGAAACTAGAGTTTTTTTCTTATATGTTTAAATCATGTATTATAAATAAGGTACTGTCATTTACGAGTTCAAATGAAATTTCTTGTGAAGAGAGATATGGGAATGTGGTTTAAATTTTAAGGAGATAATTTAATTCTTTTTAAAATATTATATACTAGTTCAAGATGTTTTGTCTGAATCATTAAGTGAGAATTTTGTTTTAGTCGCTCTAGTGAGAAATTAGATGCACTTAAGTGGAGGTATCATTTAATATCCTCACTTAAGGAAGACGGATGCACTCAAGCGCAGGTATAATCTAAGTCGCTAAGTGAGAGTATCATCTTATACTCTTTCTCAACGAAGACATATGTGCTTAAGAGGAGGTGTCGGTTGAGTTACTTCAATGGATGTTTGATCTGATACTTTACTTAGCAAAAATGTCTTTGCTCAAGTGAAAACACTATCTTAAGTCCCTATTTATGTGGTTTTCTTAGTTTTCTTGGATATATAGATTATGTTATGTGTATAAATTTTTGAATAATATGCTTGAGTGATTTTATTGCTTTACTTAAGGAAATCAGTATATATATATGTATATATATATATATATATGTATATATATATATATATATGTATATATATATATATATATATATTTCGTATGTATGTATGTGAATGACATGTTTATATGTCGTGTGAAGTATAAACTCGAGTAATGAATGGTATTATTTGTGGATCACAGTAAAATAGGGTGTATAAAGTACTAGAACCTATAAAAAGATCATTGACTTCACTGATGGTCTAAGTTATACAGTCATCTGTTGGTGAAAAGCTGAAAAAGAGTTAATTGCACATCTAACACGCTATAAGTTACAAATATTAGATACTTTAAACTTATCCTAAACAAATGGTAATGAAGAATGCTTAAATTGTAAAGGTGTTAGTCATTGATAAGACTCGTGTGTGATTCGAAAACATATATAAGTATGTGGTATATGCATAACATATAATGTATATTTTATGCATTGTCCTTATTTAAATAAATTATCAGTGATTTTTCATATTATGATAATTTTTTTTAATAAGTTTATTCTCATGTTTATTGTGTATGTGATGACCTGTTATAAATGTACTAGATACATCTACATATGCAAGTGTAGGTTCTAGAGTTATGTCTGGCAAGGATTACAGGCTAAAGTCTTTAGTATGCTTTTCTTTAAAGAATGTGGATATGCCTAACATTGCACTTAAAATTTGTTTAGAGGAAAGGAACTTCTTTATACAAACATTCTATCAAGTTAAGAAAATGTTATTAGTTATTTTTATTGTGGTGTTATCAATAAGTAAAAAGAATTAGATGTGAATTAAACGAGAAGAATATGATGGAACGTATGAACATAAACTATAAATCAATAAGATAAGTAAAAGAATACATGAAAAATAACCATGATTATAAGTATTACAAAAGTTGATAGTACTTTTGTAAAGATTCAGCCCATTGAAATATCATTAAGTATTTTTTATTTATAAACTCTCACTATAATTCTAATATCATATTATGAATAAATCTGATATTATGTGAAGGTAATAACTCCAATATTAAGGTTGTGAAATTTAAGTCTAGATCAATCTTATAAGACTGGTTCAATAAGGTGAGGTTTATCTTTACTATATTATAAATTAGTATTATCTTTATATCTCTTATTAATGTGGGGACAAATTTTACCTTATTGAGTCAGTTTTGTGAGACTAAGTTAGATTTAAATTCATTACATTAATATGATATCATAACCTAATATGGTATCAAAGTTATTAAGAGTCTATCTTAATTAATATTTAGACTTAGGATCCCTTCCATTTTATACTCAATGTTCTTGAAGTAAATAGACAATATCCTCCATGTAAAGATGTATGTTACAAATCTTATATTGATTAAAGATAAAACAAATTTATAATATAAAGAAAAAAAAGGAAACCTCTCGTTAGTTAACTAATTTTATAGCATTAGATCTAAATTATAGTGCCTTAATATATAATATCAATTTAATAATCAATATATCCTATACAAATTTGTACAAATTTATTAATTTAATAGATAGCTATTAAAATGTATATATCTGGACTTTCTTACGATAAGATTTACAAAATTGAAAATTGAGGATAAATTGGGTAAAAGTTAATGGTAAAATAGGACTAATTTTAGATTAAATGGAGGTACCAAACTTAACAAAATATTTTTAAGCCTGGAACAGAGTTGGACTTAGAAGAAAACAAGCTACAAAACTAAAAGATGAAAACAACTTGTCAACCCCTGAGTGTCTTTGAAATTTATCAGTCAAAAGTGAGAACAGTTTGGTCCCGCAATTAGGACTTGTGGAATACCAAACATATCAGCATGTGTAAATTGACTGTAGAAATTTATTCAGACGTGATATTTATTGATACCTACTATGTTTATCTTTTTATAATAGTATATAATAAATAATTTACTGGTGAAAGATAAATTAGAAATTACTTATAAAATACCTAAATTTAGAAACTTTCAAAATATCTAAATTTATAAAATACATATGTATTATGTAATTTTTGTATGTTTTCACTAATGAAATTACTGAGATGTATAATGATGTTATAATAAATGTAAATATTATATAAATATTTATTGTTAAAGAACACGAAGTTTTGTTACATTAATATAAAATTATTTTTCAATAAAAAAATTAAAATAACTAGAAAATGTAAAGTGGTTAGGAAAAAAATTATTTAGTGATCTTGGACTATTATTTCTTAAATAGTTCCGATAAACTTTTGAAGGACAAGTATTTAAGATTTTCAATTACCAAAAATGTTATTAAATAGTCTCTGAGTAGGCCTTCTTATATTCTGGATATATATATATATATATATATA
>Ga0099825_1005392_pt1 | contig 16411 bp, 6 predicted proteins | sample SiratroredBW_FD_76838 | JGI IMG/M metagenome (GOLD analysis project Ga0099825, IMG submission 76838) | Root nodule microbial communities of legume samples collected from California, USA - Siratro red BW | ecosystem: Host-associated > Plants > Roots > Nodule | place: USA: California | collected...
AAAAAATAAAAAAAAAAAAAAAAAAAAAAAAAAAAAAAAAAAAAAAAAAAAAAAAAAAAAAATTTTTTTTTTTTTTTTTTTTTTTAACACCATAGGTTTATTTATGTGACCCAATATGTATATATAAACACTAATGTGAAAGGAGCAGGAGTGATTCTTCCTACGTCTCCATATTGACTTCCTGCACCTCCATAATTTTAACATATTTTCATTTTAATATTGAAAAAGACAAAAATAGCTTTTATTGATGGTAACTAAGATTTTTTTTTTTTACTTTGCAGGTTACACAAACCGTAATACAATTAAAAAATAAATACATTAAAGATTGTACAACCCGCAATTATATTTTCTGCACCTTTTACATTGCGGGTTGTATAACCCGCAATATAAAACCTTTTTTAAATATATTGCGGGTTGTACAACCCGCAATATAAAACTTTTTTTAAATACATTGCGAGTTATACAACCCGCAATACAATTTTTTTTAAATACATTGCGGGTTGGATAACTTGCAATACAAATTTTTTTAAATACATTGTGGGTTAACAAACCGCAATATATTTATTTTTTAATTGTATTGCGTTTTGTGCAACAATAAGGCTATTTTTTTTTTCAAAGCTAAAATGAAAATATATTAAAATTATGGAGGTGCAGGAAGTAACCATGGAGGTGCAGGAAGAATCAGTCAAGGAGCAGATATCCTCTGCAGTTACAGGACAGGTCCAGAGAAAGACATTGGGCTAATGATTGTGTTGGTCCATGCTATAATCATAGAAACAGTCTCTGTTCCCATGGATGAAGCATGAAGTAACAATGTAACAAGAAGTTGTTATATTTCTATGTAACATTTTTACTTTAAAGTCACAGAAAGAAATTGTTATATTCAATGTAACAAGAAAATATAATAATAAATGTCTCTTGTCCTATTCTTTTACTTTCCTTAGTTCTGCATTCAGAACTGTCCCACCTCCAGTCACAATCTAGAATCACTAGATTTCAGATTTCTCCTTACTTCCCTTGCCCTATCATCAATTGGTTACTTACTACCATTATGCAATATATTGTTCTTCCAAACTCCAATCATTTTGTTTTCTTATCCCTGAAGCTATCTCATTCTCCATCAGAACCTAGTCTATTGGATGGTGGATATTATTATTATTTTATTCATACCTTTTTATAGAACTGAGAGTGAATAATTGAGCATATTATTATTACCTCATGGCGGGCAAAACAAGAAGTAGAGTATCTTGATTGTCATTTTTGTAATTTTCCTAACCCCATTATTTCCTCATACTATCAGTTGCATCCTAATTGAAACTCTGTCTTACCCTTTGTCCACATATGTAAAAGTAGAGTGACAAATTTACACATGGTCAAATAAACATGAGCTTTCATCTATTGAGGTGCAAGTTCAGCATCATCTCGTGCTAATTGCAACTTCCAAAAGTAGTTTCAAGTGATTATAATTCAGTCCTGCCCCACCATTCAACTTGCATGCAGAGCACCTAGTCCTGTTTGATAAGCCAGTAATGCTCTTTACAAAGTGAGTTGTTTGTGCTTAGACGAGTAGCATAGAGGAAAGTGTTGTTGTGTGATGAATGATGATAACAACCTTACCGTTTGATCAAAGTTCATAAATTTAAAATGGGTTCCTTTAGTCTTTGTTTGATATCCTTCTTTTGTATTGTTTGGTTGCCCCTATTAAGAAGTATATGAATGTATCAGATAAACTCAACTTTTCTGCATTGCTTTTTACCTAAATTGTGGTATCATAGTAGGCCCATAAAGAAACATTTTATGATAGCTTATGCACTAAGAATGGTTATTGACAAAAAAGAAAGATGAGAAGTTGTACAAAATTAATGAGGCTATGATTGATGGGTTTGTTTCACACACTTTTCATTAAACTTAAGGTGTGTGTGGAAAAGATTGAAAATTGTACCAAATCATACTCCACAAGGCAAAAAGAAGTGGGTCACAAAGAACAAGTGCCACTTATTTGGATACTGATACACAGTACACAACACCGTGCATGCTTTTCACATACGATCATCATCTATCTTCGTCAATCATCCCAACAATAGTACCTGAGTTCATGCTTCTTCTTGATAATCACCTTCAGTGGTGCAATATAGAGTGGTTCTTATAACATTAGTACTTGTGATTACAAATGCTTTCACTAAAAGAACGAAATTAAATAAAAAGGCATTATAGTTTTAATAAGATAATAAGATACTATCTCTCCTACATATGTATAGATTTTTTTTTAAAAGATCTCTTCTTACTTCAAGTATCAATTTATACTTGAGATTATATATTTGTAAGTGATTTAATAATAGTCTCACAGTGATATAATAGACTCATTAAAACCAGTTAAAATAGATTATTAGAAAATGAGTTTAGTCTATCTTATCTTCATAAAATTAATTTATATACTAAAAAATAGCTCATTTTTTTTTTCTATTTTCTTAATTTACTGAATTCCTCACTTACTTTAAAATATGTTTAACACATAAATTGTATAAGTAGATTAGGCTTAAACGCCAATTCAAATAAAAAAATTTCAATTTGAGAATTTTATTTGTTATTCAAAATTATGCATTTACCTGATCTAAATAGAAATCTCTTTTCATGTTACCTCTAAATGTCACATACTCCAAATATCATGCTAATTCCCTTGGAAAACTCTTTTGATTTGTTTTTCCTTATTTAAGCTTGTTTCTCAAAGTTGTTTTAACTTCATTTCAATTAGTTCATGGTGTTGATAAAAAAGATTACGTACCAATAACACAAACCTAACCTGCTACTTTTTCTTATTCTAAATTTCAGGTAGAAACGTATAAATGGTTTAAAACACAACGCATCAACTGTATTATAGCAACAGTCTTGGTAAACTATTTCCTTTGATTAATCCTGAAGCTATACTGAAAGGTAATGGGTTTGCAACTTCTTTTGTTTTGGTTCAAATTGGAGAAGGGTGAGTACCTCGGGAGAAAAATGAACATGCATAAGTCTCTCGACACAAAATAATAATAAAATATTTTGTAACATCTATTTTTCCTTCAACTGAAAAAGATTGCTTCTGCACATTTCAATGAAGTTGTTGTAATAGAACATCAGAGTTTGGTGCTGCGCAACTCTTCTAGGTCATGGTTATTACCGAGAATATTATGTACTTTCTCCATTTTTATTTATGATACTACTATTAATAATGATAAACTCTAAGTTAAAAGTGATTATTTTTTATAAAATTCATTTACAATGTCTTAAATTATATTTATTTTTAGATTAAATTATATATTGACAAATAATTAAAAGGGAAAAGAGTATTAGTAATAAAGATAATTTAAAAAAATATAAATTTAGGATAAAGTTAATATTATTAATTAAATTAACTATTTTACTTAATTCTAGTGAATTGGTAATTAAATCTTATAATTAAGAATAGAGCAACCAAACTTTTCCATATATTCTTTATGATTTTGATAACCAATTATTTAACAAATTCAAAATATAAAACGTTAATAAAATTTACATGAAAAATAAAATTCCAAATAGAAATGTAGTGGTGACATTTACTATTCAAAACTAGTCGTAGTTTGATTTTTTTTTTTCTTACCACGGTTTCCTCCTGCTGTTCAATGAACTAAAAGAATTAGTTATTTTGAACTCTTTAGCTATTATGTTTAAGAAAAATTTTAGAACTACTTATTTCTTAGAATAAGTAATAACTAAAATTATCTTAAAACGAATCTTACTATTGATTTATTCTTAATACATTCTTTTGCTATATCCTTATCTTACATTTCATATTTTAACCATTTCTTTATTTTGACAATCACAGGTGGCACACACCCACTTTACAATCTTATATGGCATTGATGTGGTCAATATAAATGACATAAAAAATATTCCGGCGTAATACTGAGAGTCATTTTTAGGGTTTACATATTTGGGGTTTTATCTAAAACGTTGCCCAGCATATTCCATCAAGGGTTGATAAACAGTGAGTTTGAATCTCAGATCTCTTGAATCTCGGCGTCGTTACAGTCGTATCCGCAGCTGTCACCGAAGCTGCTGTCTCCGCCGTCAATTCTCGACCACCGTCGCTCGCCATCGTCAATTCTCTCACCACCGCCGGTCGCCACCATAACCTCACACAAAATCTCCATTATGTAAATGGATGCACTGGACTCTTATCACATTTAAAATCTCCTTTATGCCTTTTCATAACAAAATACCCTAAATATTATCGTATTTTATCTTATCAACATGTACAATTAAACCACTAAACCACGTTGTAAAAACAAAGTTTCCCTCATTCTTAATTAATCATAAAGTAAATATTTTTCACACATTGCCTTGAGTAAGGAATGGGCAGAGGCGCATCTGGACAATCGTGTACACCTTTGATTGGTGCTTCTTCATTTAGGCAGCGAAGAAAAAAAGTGATCGAGGAATTAATAATAAAAAAAGGAAAATCTTCTCAGTTAAAGATAAGGAAAATGGTCACCCACCTTTTCTTAAGACTTGAAAACTTTTTAATAATAAAAAATATTATATTCAGATGATAATAGTAAATATAAATAAAATGTTGAAATAAAATAATAATATAAATGGTTGGATAATATATACAAAGGGTGAAAGTATTTTATTCATAAAGATAAGGCATAAATTAATAACATCTTATCTTATTATTATTACAGATCAGCACATGCATACTTGAGATGTAGATTCCAACGAAAAGCATGGATGAAGCTATGATCCTCTTGTTAAGTGATAGTAACTTGTTTTGTTTCCACACACACACAATAAAAAGATTAACAACAATAAAACATGTGGAACCGATCCATTTTTTACATCCAAACTGAACTCAAACAATAAACAAAAAACACGTTTGCTCATCAGCTTCCACGTTTATTACTGTCCATAAAAACATGTCAAACATTAAACTGTTTCGTAGCAGCGATAAATCGTTCCAACCACAATGTCTAAAGCAACAATGTTGTTCCTGTCATCGTTGTTATTGGTTCATGGAATTAGGGTGACGAAGGTTGGGAGTGGCAAAGGAATGTGCTGAAGTTGCAATCGGGCGAAATGGAGTGAAGCAAAAGCCTCGCCGTGTGCTCCTGTTTAACGGCGGCGTCTTCTTTTTCCACCAAGACGGCGTCCACAATCTCGTGGTAGTCGCCGCCGCCGGCGGCGACGAAGGCGACGAGCGCGGCCTGGACGGGGCCGAGGCTGGGATTAAAGGCGGCGGATTCCAAGTAAGAGCCTTTGTAGAGATTGCCTTGGCGGTCGAGGAGGGCGACGCCGGAGGGGGAGGCGGTGTAGGGTGCATGGGATTTGTTGGCGGCGTCGAGAGCCGCATTCTGGAGCTTGTAGTTGTGGGGGTGGCCGTTGCAGGGGGCGGCGGCGTCGTTGGTGTGGTTTGGGAGAAGGGTTAAGGCGTTGTGGTGGGGTTCCAAGAGAAGGGGAGTGCGAAGGGAGAGGAGGTCGTGGGGGCCGAATTGGTGAGGGAGGAAGTGAGAGAGAGGTGTGAATTGCGGCGGGGTATTGGAGGTGACAAGGATATTCACGTCGGAGGCGGCGCGGAGTTCTTGGAGGAATTGGCGGCAGTGTCCGCAGGGGGCGGCGGAGACGGCGAAGGAGGCGAGGTTGGCCTCCGCATTGAGGGCGAGGTTGCTGAGGAGGAACTGCTCCGCGTGGACCGAGTGGTGGAGGGGGAGGCCCGGAAACTCCAGATTGACGCCCACGAAGATGCGGCCCGAGGGGCCCAGGCCCACGGCGGCCACCGGGAAGTTGGAGATGGGGGGCCGGGCGAGTGACTGGGCTGCGGGGACCAGCCTGGGGAGGAGCTCCGGTAGTGTGATGGCGGCGGAATCCGCCAGGGCTTGGGCTTCCGATGCCTCGATCACGAACTTGGGTGGTTGATCCATTGGATTTGGGAATTGGAGCTGAGTGTTACGTTATTTATAGGGAGAGTGTGAGAGTGGATTGGATCTGGCTTTTATTTATAGACATTGTACCCATCACTCTTCTCGCTTCCCTCCACCCACCACACGTCATTCCCATTAGGGTTAAAATCGGTATTTACTCGTATTACTTTAGTCTCACCCCTCACCGTTGACTATAGTAAATCGTACATGCACAGTACTTTTTTTTTTCAAAAATCTAATTTAATCAATATCTTTTATTTTTCTATATCATAACACGTATAAACACTTGTATTTTCCTATGAATTAATTGTCCTCACAAATTTATTTATTAATTTATAATACTCACATTACAATATTTCTACTTTTTAAGTAAATTGGTAGTGTTTTAATTGCATTTTCATGTTGAAGTGGAAAACAAATTTCCGAATTTCAAATAACAGGTGCTCAAACGTGGAACCTCTCATGATGATAATTTTCTGTTCTTGATGATGTAATATTAGAGTGTTTAAATTGAATATTGTTTTTTTTTCATTAAAATTAACTTTTTTCAGATTTAGATTCAACTCCCGTTTTTATTTTCAATTTAAAAAAATATGGAAATTAACTTCTTGTCCAATGCTTTGGCATCTTCTTCGTTGTACCAAATTATCCTAATACCAAATTAAAATATATTTTATTAGCATCGTATTATCTCCATTTCTTTTTTATCAAAATTCTTCGTTGGACGTGAAGGTCGATTTATGTGTCTTAGGTGAGACGTTGGATTTGTAGGTTTCGTCAATTCAGATTTTAAACTACGAGACTAAGTAATTCGCCCTCAGATCCATTTGTGTGGTATTTTTTTTTCTTCAGTTTTAATATTTTTTTTTCTTTTTTCATAGAAGATTTCGTTAAATTTTCAGTCACTGTAATGGTGTTTTGATCTCTTGTTTCATTTTTGTTGATTATTTTTTTGTATTTATTGTTAATTTTCTGAATTAATTCTGATGATAATATTATTATATATGATATTAAGATAATGTTATCATACAGATAAAGTTATCATCTAAATTAAGAGTGATATTATCAAAAGAGATCAATACATGATAAAATTATTAAAAACTAAAATATAACAAGTGACATTTATCATGGTTAAAATAAAAAATATCTTATCTATAATCATATATGAGAAAAATAGATGTGGTTGTTTTGGAAAGTTGTATATTAGAAAAATAGTTGATAATTATTTATTTTTCTCTAATATATGAGACTTATTTCTTTGTATACGAAACCAGAGTAAAGTATGTGTCTCCAACTATAAGAAGGTCTAAAACTTATAGTCAGCAAATGTTATTTGTACATATTTTAGATCTTCTACTTTTAAGGAAAAAAAATGGTTTATTTTCACATATAAGAATATGTAAATTCAATTTATCTCATAAAAAGATTCTTTTGTTTAATTTGACCTACTGTATGAATTTTTAGGGTTGATTTGTTTGTCTAGTTTGATACTTCTATTTTTAACATTACAAAATTAAAATTAATAAAAACTGATAACTTTTTAAGTAGAAGAAAAGTTAAATTTAGTTGAATATTCTAAATTTTCAATAATAAAAAATTATCTCGTTGAATAAGATAATAAAAATGTTAATAAACTGTATTGAGTGTTAAAAGTCATTGTTTTAATAATTCTCCAATTTTAGTATTATTTTCTATTTGTATTGTTAGAAGAAGGCTTAGTTAGATTTTTAGTCACTGTAATACATGGCATGTTGAATATATAAATTAATATATATATATATATATATATATATATATATATATATATATATATATATATATATATATATATATATATATATATATATATACACACACATCAATTTTATCAAAGGACATATATCCATTTAAGATATATAATGATTAATTATTTATGAAATACTAATATTAAGTTTGGATTTAAATATTTTATCATAATACCTTATTTTATTATGATATATATGGTCATTTAATAAATCAGGAAATTCTTTATTTAATGATTAATAGTGATTTTTCACCCTAAATTAATATCAAAATTCTCTATTAAATCTAACCATAAGAAATATTTGTCGCTATTATATTATTAAATTTCAAATATCTTATAAACTCTCTTAACTTCACATTTAACATTTATACCTCGTGACAACATCTTATTAACGTCTCTTTGCTTGTAATACATATAAGTATACATATTCATAGTCATAGTAATATCATTAAGGTTATTTCGTATAATATAATTCTTAAATTATTATATTCGTCAACTACTATATGATTTTATTATATTTCATTTTTAACAGGATACATCAAAATTATAAATATCATGAAATTTAAACCCTAAATCCTAAATTTAACTTAAAGTAAAGAAACACAATAATTTTTTTTTTCATTTTTACACTAATAAAGCAATGTTATTAAGTTATGATTGTGTCATTTAAGCAAAAGGATACACAAAAAGTTTTTTCCTTTATCTTTTCAAAATCATTTTATTAAACAAGGGGAACCGCATATAACAACATTCCTTTTTTTTCACGCAATGTTTTTCTCTTTACAAATGTATTAATTTAAGTTAAAATATTATTGAAAGGGTAGCTTATAGTAAGCGGTGATATGTCACTAGCAAGGCTAAGCCATAGAGATGCATTTAACTTGCACTAAAGTGGGAGTTGTATTCAATTCATAGAATTAGGTAAAGGAATCTTAGAGCAAGTATTCAAGTGCAATAACTATTGAAATAAATTATTATCGTAATAAAGTTATTTTCATCCCATTTTTACTATTTTAAAAGTTTGACCAAGTTACTTTCTAATATAATGTACCTTTTTAGTACAGATTTTACAGTTAGTTAAAATTTATAAAATAATTTTTAAAATCATGAGTGAAGAGATCTCAGTTCGTTTGTTAATTTTTTTTGTTAATAAAAAAACACATTTGAAAGTTTTTATTTGCTTGTTTCAGTTTTTAAAAATAATTGAGTTGAAAAGAATTTAAACTTGGCTAAAATACGAAGTTATTTAAATATATTGTCATACAACTTAAATGTTTTTTAAAGTATTTTTTTATTACTCTAAACAAATATAAATTAGGTTATGAACAACAGATTAAGAACATGACTCACAATATATATTTTTAATAAATTTTATTTAACAATATTTAAAAATAGTGTATTACGAATATCTTAGTATTTATTTCAAAGTTTTTTACGAATCTTTTGAAGTTCTTTTTATCAATAGTACAGCTTTATCTATAACTGTTTTTTTTCTTATTTAGGATGTATGATGTAGTTGATATCGATAACTATTTTTTATCATTACATACATCGTAACTTATACATATAATCCCAATAAAACTGACTTTATTAAGAAACATTTCATCAAGATTAACTCATGTTGTATCCGAAACTTTTGGATTTTTTTATAAGTGTTTTTATTTTGAAGGCCATTATCATATATTTTTATTTAAAAGAATTTAAAGATCCGACTAATTATAATATGAAAAAATATTTCTTAAAAGGTTAATTTCATTTTTTCACATTAAAAAGAAGAACAATCTTAATTTGGAAAACGCGCACATTAAAATTCAACCAACACACACATAAATTTGCGACCAACATGAACTGAACAATTAATTTAACTCGTAGACCAAGGACAATCCAAAATCACACTCTATTTATTATTGTTCGTGAATTAAATAGCTTAGTTATCCACAGTAGTGGATTTGAGCCCACAGCCCAGTAGTAATTCATCAGTATGCAAATTAAACGTGATATTGACTTCACATTATTGGGTTCATACGATAAAATGTGTAACTGACACTCGTGTTTGAGACTTTGACCTAAATTTGGTTTTCACATGAGCACATGAAGTTTAATATATATAAAAATTTGTTGGTACAAGGAAAAACTAAATTTAATATTTTTAAAATAATTTTTGAATTCAAATCTTCTAGATAAAAAACGTAATTAAAAATAAAACTTTTGTTAAAGATAGTCAGACAAAAATTAATAAAAATTGGTGTGTATATACACACACATAGAAGTCAATTTAGAAGGATTGCAAGTCAAGCTTACATTTATAAAGTCCCTACTCTGCAACTAGTAGGTCAGGTTTAAAACTTCTACTATGGGAATTTACAATATACTTTACATCAATTTTTTTTTAATTTTTATATTAATGGTGAAAACTTTTGTTATTATATTATTTTGTAAAGTTTGTCACCTATTACCTAATTGATTAAATTAGTTTGATAAACTAATAAAAAACTAATTTAGTTTGATAAAGAAATTTTAAGAGGCGAATCTTGTAATTAAAATGTATATAAGAAACTAAAAAGTTATTTTACCCATTAAAAACTAATTAAATTTCATTTTTTTAAAATTAAACCTCTTAATTTATTAAATATTATCCAAAAGTTTCCTTTTAATTTGCACTTTTTTTTTATAATCTTCTTTCACTATTTCTTTTATAAAATTTGGTTCGTGACTATCTGAAACGAAGTAAAATAATATTTGGTCCCCTAATATAGAAAGTATAGGTCTCACCCAACTGATTTCATTTTAAAATTGGAAAAGTTGAAGCTTTAATTAAACGATACAGCATCAATTGACACTTCATTGTTTTATTACGATTATTATTTTTAGCAGTCATTGTTATGATGACGAAGTCTGATCTGGGCTGAAGTCATTGTAAACTTCTTAGAGCGTGAACCAAATTTAGTCCCATCTATATTTTACCATTCCTTGTTGCTTTGTTTGTCTTCTCCAATTTTATTAAAAGTCACTTAATTTTTTTAAAATAAGATAAAAATGTCTTAATATAACTTTTGATTCATCTTTTTTTTTTCCACTTAGTTCTTTGGTTAACATCTTCCTATTCATTAATTAGCATAATCTTCTCCCATTTCTGCCTTGAAATGTCAATGGACCTTGGCTTTGTGAATTGTGATTAACCACATTTATTTTCGGTCATTGTCATCGTGTGAGGAGATAGTGAAGTTAGAACACTTAACATCACACTTATTTTAGGGTAGACATCATCATTCATGCACATCTTGTGGCTAAGGAGTAAAGTTGGGACAAAATCCTTAGCCAGAAACATTAATGAGTAGGTGTAACAATATTTTAGTTAGATAATTCTATAATAATATTTTAATTCTGAATTGTACCATTCATAATAGATTTCTAAATTATGCAATCTAAACTCTTTCTAATCCATGAATAATTAAGTATTTTCTGAACTCCCTTGTCTGGTTTCATGTACTATAGTAGCAACCATCGAAAGATTACTGCTACCTACGAAAAATATATACACGCGTCCATTTAAGAGAATCAAATTCAAAAGCACTTTTACAGTCTGCGGTGCCGGTGCCATCTCAACTTTTGTCCTTATCTAATTAAAGTAAGTATTTAAAAAAGTGAGTATTGAGTAGGTATGAGCATGGTATTATGAAGGTTTTGAATAGCAGCATTAAGTACCAAAGTTTATTTAAAACAAAAATGTACAATAACAATTCAATATATATTTCATCTAATCATACACTCAGAGAAAGTACAATTAGAATATTCTATTCTCTGTTTTCCTTGAGCAACGAATACACGTATTACTTCCAATATCTACACTAAAGACAAAGACTTTAACGAAGTTACAGGGACAAGAAACAAAGATAACCAAAAAAACGAAAACTTACGTCAAGAAGTTGCAAGTGTTGAGAGTAAATAGGATCAAACCCAACCCTGTTTGTAACGGTTGAAGAGGTCTTCTGTTTGTGCATTCCTGAAGGCACTACAAGCGATGACATAGACCCATATGAGGACCACCACTGCCACTATGAGAATGACGTTAGCTTTCCTCCATTCTTTTCTGAGGTTACCCAATAGACCAGCCTTGCACGCATTACAATCGTAGCATAGTTGATTTTGATCATTGCTCCACAAGCTGCAATCTGGATCAGCTGTAGGATTCACCGGGTTTGTCCAAATTATGGGGTTTACAAAGTTGTAACCACAAACTGTAGGAGGTTTGCAGCATCCTGACTGTAAAATCAATCAAACCAATTCATTACTACAATTTTAACTGCACAATTTCTGTTCTGTATTGATATAAATGGAGAGAGTATCTTGCAAAACATGAATTTGCTGCTGAGCAATATGAGAGTATCACTGATATTTATGCTAAAGATTAAAACGTTAAGTTAATAAACAGAACTAAAATTACACATCTGAAAGTGCAAAATGAAAATAAATACAAGTACAATTCAATTTAATAAAAGATGGAGCTAGGAGTCTAATACAGCTACCAAACCATACCACTGAGCAGCAGGCAACAATAATATAACTTTATCTTCTTGTGCTATACCGACAAAACAATGATCTTGACTTTTCTTGGATGATTAGTTTAATATGGCCGAATTTTGCATTATTTCTCTACATGTGAATCAATGAGTGACAATTTCAGCTGCATTGACCTTTCCGGGGATCAATTATACCGGAAAGGCCCCACACAGCACTAATGTGTTGTGTCATTCACGCTGGTAATAAGGGGTGTCTCTAAAGATTCATTCTCAAGTCATGCTCATTTTATGACATCTAAAATTACGTAAAATGTGTTGTGAATAAGTGAGTGTTACAAAATGCGAAGAGTGTCCCACCTTGCCTAGATTTATATGAACCTCAGTGTTCTACTGGTGTTAACATCAAATTTTAACCTAAAATTTAATCCACACCCTACTGGTTGTTCATGCCAGGAACAAGAAGGAAAATCGTATGATACACGACGTTTATCACTAAACAAAACTGTAATAATTAGTCTGACAATTTAGAAAACTTAAAGCATGTTAAGATCATAGCACCAGCAGAGTTTGAGATCATAATCCATGCTAATTAAGAATCAACAAAAGCTTATAGATCTAATCCACCCCCGAAAAGGAAGAAAAAAAATAGTTCTCAAATTCAGCCATTTGAAAGTGTGGTTGAAGACATAACGTGGTGTCATGTGATGTGGTCCGGCAACAACAATTGAGGAATAAAAAAATACTTTAAGAGGCAACATTTCTATGCAAGTTAACTCTTGTTTGTTTTTATTTTGAGTGTTTTTGGGTTAAATGTAATAATCCACGCACTAACTCAATTGTAAGCAAAACCTAGTTGATACTATTTTAGAATGTTTAGTAATTGGAGGAAAGTAAATAATAAGAGTAAAGTGTGAAAATTAAAGCATTAGGAAGGAACCTGCAAGGGGGAGATGTGAGAAGCGAAGAATTGATCGGCGGTGATGTAATTGAGGGTGAGCTTAGTGCAGACATCGGAAGCAGCCAAACAGGGCCTTATCTTGCGCCAGCTGCCGGAGCCGGTGATGCGGTTCCTGAACCAGGAAGAGAAGCCGTGGAGGTTGTACTCCTTGTAGGCTCTTCCGGGGACATCATAGGATCCGTCGGCTCTGGTGACGACGAAGGCGAAGACGAGAAGGATGAGGAGGAGGGCGATGAGAATAGCCATGGAGAAGAGGTAGAGGGTCAGAAGGCCCTGTTTGTTCCAGTAGGCACCCACAAAGCCCGCCAGGGACACCAGGAGGATGAGGAGGCCCATTATGAGAATGGGCCATCGGAAGTTGGCGACGCACTCGTTGTCGGGCTTTGAGCCCAGCCAAATGCCGGAGGCTATGATCGGAATTGAGCAGATCATGGCCACAAAATTCAGCACTGCGGTGATGTTGTTGCTCACACCCATCCCAATCCTAACTCACTCACTTACTCTACTATGCTTTCTTTCTCTGTGTTTGGTTTATCACTTATTTGTGTTTGTTTGCAGGGTTATCTCTCAATCTCAAGTATGGGTCCACTGGCTGAACACTGAAACTAACTAAAATGGGATATCAGTTTTTCCTTCACACAATCAGACATTTATGTGTATCTAGAACATACTCTCTTTCTCACACACTCACACTCACACTATACTTTAAAATTCTATTACTTATTAAAATAATAAAAATAATAAATATAACTTTTTTTTCTAAATAATTTGTAAAATAATATTGTTTTCATAGGATCGGGATGATCTTGTGAAACCAAAGTCCTCACTTTAGTTGATTTTCCATCTTCATGGATTCCTTTAATCTTCTTAATCTACAAAAATGTATACTTTCTATGTTCCGGCACATGGGTGTCTGGGGATTACCATCTTTACCTATTTATATTATTTCAATAAATATTTAATAATAGAAATTGATCAATTTTACTTATTTATATTATTTTAATAGTTTTTCTTTATCTGAATTAGTCTATGGTAGGGTGGCTACTTAATTCATCATAGCATTATATTATTACTTGATTAAGCGGTTAGTTGCTTAATATAATCTGAATATCTTTTTCCAAGGTAAGATTCATATGACTTTCGCATCTTTTTGTGATCGTAATTTTCTTGTGATCGAGGAGTACAGATGTCACTCTTTCCATAAATATACCATTTTAATTGAAAAAGATAATAATTAAGTTGAAAAAAATAGAATTAAAAAAATGAATTCTTTCTTGAAAGGTGGAGTGGTTTTTTTAATTCATGTCACGAGTATAAAGGGTTCTTTCCTGTTACTTCTTTATAATGTTTTTGTATTCACTAATTTTAGTAGCCTTTTCAAAATACTATTCCTATAAACATTTTTAGAAATCTGGTTTCTATCTTCTAAATTTTATTGTTATTCCTTTTTGTCTTTGTTAAAATTTTCCTTTATTTATACTTTTTAGCATAAAGTATGATTTCATTATATATTTATTATCCTGTTTTCCACTCACGAAATAGATTTTTTTTATTTTTATATAAAATTTTTAAGTTTTGGATCTTTATTTCATAAAATATTGATAGTGATACATAAAATGCTTATTTATATTATTATTAGTTTTTGAATATTTTATATGCATTGCACTATTTATATTAACTGTTATATTATTTATAATATTTATGTTATTATTCCGACATTATATATTTTAAGATATTAATATTGATATAGATAGTTTTTAATTTAATTAATTAAAAAATAAAAAATATGATCTTCCTAAACTTTTGTAATTTTCAATTTATTTTAAATTTAATTTAAAATATTTTAGGATACAGTATAAGATGAAATATTGAAAAATATTTCATTAAAATGCTTAATCTGTAAATAAAAAACGCAACATGTTTCAATTAATTAAAAACTAAAATTTCAAAACTCCAAATTATATATTTTTTTCAATGAAAATGAAAAAAAATCTATAAAATACCATATTAGCATTTTTATTTTACACTTATAAATCTTAAATACTAATTTGTTTTTTTTTTATGTTACAGTTACGAATATTAAATATTAAATTATTAATTTGTATTTATATATTTATTTGTTAGTCATAGTTAGAGTTAGCTATGATTAAGTCTACTTATTTAAACTTTACCAGCGTAAATGGACTCTAATTTTAATTTAACATCTTGCATCTCCTCTGTAAAAGTTGTGGTTATACCATCTTATCCACTAAAATTAACTTTTATAAATTTTGAAAGCAAATCTATTATTATTAATTTTTTGTATAAACTTTTACGCTAAACATTGTCACCGCTAAATTGGGCAAATAACACTTCTAATTATAGAAAGTATCATATAAAATTGTATAAAAAATCATACAAATTGTCTAAAAGATTAATTTATACGGCTAATCCTTTATAATATGAGAAATATTTTTTTTCTACTATATATTATTGTTAGAAATTTAAGCTTAATTTTAAGTTTATATTAGAGTAACATAATAAAGTCGAACAATATAAAAAAAATACTCGCAAATTCATTAATTTAAGATTTTGGTGATTAGTAGATATTTTATATAAATTATTTCGTGACTTAGTGTTCAATTTTTTTGATATATCTTCTTGAATGATATAACACTGATATTAAAGTTGATAGTTTAGTTTTGAACTAGCATACAAATACAATGAATATAACATGGAATAGATGTCAAATATTTTTTCCTTAAATGATCATAAAAGATTATGTAGTTATGTAGTAGACAGTTCATCGTTACTCTTAACAAGATTCAAAACTTGTATTAAGCTTATATTTGTATATTATATAGGATGCAGTGACTTAAATCCTAAATCTTAAATTTTACATGTAAAACACGGTTAATCAATAAATATTATGAATAGGTTTTAAAAACACATATTCAATCTCATACTTAAAATACAAACTCATACTTGTATAGGTTGCACTAGCTTTTATCCAAATCCTTAGCTAGTAATAACAAACTGGTTATAATAAATGTTAATAATTTTGTTATAAACATTATAAATTAATTATTATAATTTTATTTTATTGATCATACACACCAAAGAAGAAATAGAATGATTCCCACATCTTTCCTCTAATATAACTTGTAGCTCACTTATATATATATATATATATATATATATATATATATATATATATATATATATATATATA
>Ga0099825_1005395_pt1 | contig 16408 bp, 8 predicted proteins | sample SiratroredBW_FD_76838 | JGI IMG/M metagenome (GOLD analysis project Ga0099825, IMG submission 76838) | Root nodule microbial communities of legume samples collected from California, USA - Siratro red BW | ecosystem: Host-associated > Plants > Roots > Nodule | place: USA: California | collected...
GTTTCTTTGGCATTTAGAATAAATAATAAAAAGGAACTTTGACTTTATAAGTAAAGTTTGATTAAATAATAATAATAATAAGACAAAATGAAATTTGTAAAAAATGATAAAATAACAAAAAAATGGGTGTTAGGTCTGTCTTAAAATTAATTGAATGGAAAAATTAAGTGAACCCAAACTGAATAAAGAGATGTTTTCTGAAGTCTAATTTACTAATAAAAGAGTTACTGTTTACACCTCCTTATATGTTAATTGTGCTTGCCACGTAAGTCCTAAGGTTTACAGAAACACATTGCCCATTTAAGTCTTTATGTAACTTTAATACCTTTTAATTCTTTAATTAGTGCTTAACAAATTTTATCTCTCATAATTAAATTTTCACCTTTTTGCCTTCTCACACTTATCACATTTAGTAATCATGCTTTTAACTTTAACCAAAAGTCATGTTTTTAACATTTAACTAACAATCATGTTTTAACATTTAAACTCTCATAGCCTTATTTAACTCTCATCTCATAGTCTTCCTATACTCATACAATTCAGGGGCTATTCATGTTCAGGAGCTATTCATGTTTAGTCGCTGTTCATGTTCACTAACTATTCATTTTTCTTTTTTATTATTATTGTCCTTTTTCTTATTCTTCCTGAAATGTAACCATACAGTCTTAAGCCAAAAGGAAAGGTGGAATAATTGATTCTTAATTAAAAATCATGATTGAGAGTGTTATGGAAAGAGATGAAGGGATGGACAGACAAAATATAAAGAACTGCTTTTATTTTCAAAGGGGAGGACAACTTTTGAGGGACAGAGAATACACAGAAATTCTTAGAAATTTAGAAAAAAAAAAAAAGACACTGAAAAAAAAAATATATTGAAAAATATTATTGGATTCTGTTGAAAAAAAATCTCCGTCTTCTTCCTTTGTTTCTATCTTTTTTTTTATTTTGTCCAGATTGATGTTTTCATCTATATTTGTTGTGACTTGTTCAACCTGTGTACTAATGCAGTGTCAATGAGTAATTATTTTGCAAGCATTGTTAAATTAATTTTAATGGTCACAATAAATTATTATATCTACGAGATGATTGCTGCTACTGGCACGATCATGTAGGTGCTTTTGTAGGTGCTTTTGATACGGTTGCTGTTACCGCACCGATCCTGAGATTATCTAATTGCTGCATTTTTTGCACAAACTAATATTGTTCATTTGGCAAATTTGGCTGCTGCTAGCACAGTCAGCAAATCCCAATAACAAAGATATAGTAACATTAGATATCATTAACCTAGAGACAGACAATAGACACAAAACCCGAAACCAGAATCAAAATACCTAAACTCAAAACCCACAAAAATCCTCAGAACTCAGTGAATCCAAAGACTCACTCAAAAGAATACCAAATAGCCTTTCCAAAAATAAATCAGGTTAATCAAAAGTCGGTCCAGAGTCAGTAGCAAATTCAATTCCAGAAAATTAATAATTTCAACTCCATAACACATGATGATCGAATATAGGATAGCCATAGCCCCAAATTCGAAAATTTCCAACCTTGTACCAAAACATAAATTATTTAGAAACACAAATCCACCCAAGCAACCCATCCAGAAACAGAACCTAAAAGCAAAGAAGCCCCTCTTCCCAATTTAAAAAGCCTAACATCAACCGCCACTATCCCTCACGAAACCAAATAGCCACAGTAAAGAACAAATTTTTAGGGTATTAGGATTCATTTAATTAATCATACTTATGTTGTATATGTTTTTTTAATAACAAAATAAAAGTAAGTTAGGAAAAGAATAAAAAGAACCTTTTTTTTAAACATAAACTTTTAAAAATAAAATATTAGATTTAAAATAATTTAAAAATATATATAATATTTTAAAAAAAAATAAAAAAAACATTTAATTAAAAGTTTTAATAAAATTTTAACAATAAACAAATATAAACTTTTTCTTTTCAGAAAAAACAAGATTAAATGAAATTTTGAAAAAAATAAAAAAATATCAAACTATCATCAATCAACTTTTAAAATTAGAACTACGTGATCCCTGATTTTCCTTTTGAAATACGTAGGACCAAAGTCAATCCTTGTCGGGTTAAAAAAAATAAAAAATAAAAATTTGTCTCTGTTATTATTTGTTTTGTTTATTGTTCATTCTTGAACTGCATTTGTTTGTAAATATATATTCATTTTTAGTTGCTGTAATTATTATTTCTGGGAAAAAATAACATTTTGTAGAACCACACTTATTTCTATTCATTTAATTAAAGGTACCGTCTTAGGACGGGCGTTGTTGTGGGTGCTAATACCTTCATCACATGTAACCGACTCCTGAATCTTGAATTTGGTTTGTAGACATTTTTTATTTTTGATTTTTCTATAGTTTCCCATAAAAACCTATAGTGACGACTCCATTGTAAATTTAAACATTTTACAAAATAAACAAGTTTGTAATCGCCCCGTCGTGATTTCGGTTGCGACAATATGTATATATATCATTTTGTTAATAGCACCACGTATAAGTAGAGACACTAACTTTACATATAAACAACCCAACTATATTAAGAAGTTAGTGTAAATTATTATTTTAATTAAATAAAAATATTATTTAATTATTACATGGTGCATATGACCGTAAATTAAATTTATTCCTATAAATCTTAAGTATAACTTATGTATTATTTCAATAAAGTAAGTTGAATATTTGTATGGCTGAGTGTGTATGTAATATTAACTATTTATCAAATAAGACATTCATAATAATCTATTTAAATGTCAATAAGATAAGAAATTATATAAAAACAAGTAAAAATTGATCAAATTAGTACAATTTGATTCTCAAATTATCGATATAAATAAATTTAGAAGAATTTACGTAAATAGGTATTATACTTCTAAACACAATTTTAAGTTAAATATGTTGTGTTTCAAATAATGAGTTCTTCATTTGTTTGATTTTTTTATTTTTTTAAAAAATTGTGTCTTAAAGTAGAAATTATTTTTACACTTAGCACAATTTTAATAGAGAAGCCAAATATGTATATACAAACACGACTTTAATGAGCAAAAATAATTCAAGTCAAAGACACCACTATAGTAATCCAAAATCTCATCTTGACTTATACAACTTTAGTGTAAATCTTTTATGATTTAACATCTTTTTTAATGACACAACTTTAGTGCAAGAGAAATCTAAACAAAGTGGTGTCTATCTAGCACAACAGAAAGTGTATAAACCTACATTTGAACAAAAAAAACATTTGTTGTTATATCAAATAGTTTCCAAAATTATTATGCAAACTTTTGACAAGTTATGATCTTTTCTTTTGCTTGAATTTTGTTAAATTTAGTTTCGTTCATTATCAAGAGAGATTATTTTCTCTGGCATCTTTTTGAATAGAAAAGTGTGAACTTCATAAGTAGATTAGTCTTTAGTTGATCTTTACTTACGTAAAAATGACAAGAAATAATAAATGAAAATGAATCAATATATTTATCCTCTTATGATAACATGTATCATATAAATATAAAATGAAAAACACTATTAACTTTTCATAGTTAATTGAATTAGGATTTAATTGTGAAAAGTATGTTTTTATTCTTATTGAATTACATTTTATTTAGTAAAAAATTATCCACCTTTTCAAGTCTTAGAAAACTTAAAATTTTTCATTTTTAAATTTGCTACCATTATCACTTCTGGTTGAAAAAATGAATATACTTTTTTTCCGAATATATTTGCAAAAATTATAAAAGACTTTGAAAGACTCGTCCTTATGGATTAAGAATTTCACATATATTTATCTAGTATAATTATCTAATGTGACTGGATCATATCATTTATTATTGACAAATGTGCTTATAATCGGATTGAATGTGTTGAATATACCAACTCAAGAGATATTTAAAGTGGTACTTTGTTCATATTTTAGAAAAAAAAATTTAACTTATTTTCCTTTTACCCGTGTTTCGTAAATAATATCGTCTTGGCAAACCCCGTACACGACTTTATGTTTTTGTAGTTTTGAGATTAATATCAAATTTGCATGACCATACTTTTTATGCTAGACTCAATAATCTTCTTTTATGGACATGAAACACGAGACATTGTGAGGTGATAACTTGTCTAATATTACTTTATGTAGATTGTCTTATTTGTTGATAGTAAATAATATAGCCCCATAACAATTTTGATTATAAATTAGTATATGTTGAAAACATTATATCTTGTCACACAATTGACTTGTGCTAAAAGAATTATACTTTAGATCGTCTAGTAAAATAACATTATTAATAGAAGGAAAAAGTTTCATTCTTATTTGACCAACTCAATTATTATTCTTTTCTGATTGCTTCAAAAATTATTCCTCCTTTATTGCTTTTCAAGAGTAAGAACACAAATTTTTCTTCATCATGTATCATGAATACTTATTGTCCAATTACTATGATAAGTGTTTGCTTGCTAGTAATAAACATATCTATTTTTGTCTATAGTACCAAATGGACTTAATCCTGTTATGCTAGTTTTTCTACATGATTCCTTCTTAGAAATACCATTATGCAATGCTTGATAAAAAGATGGATGAGATTTTTTTGAGACTTATTTTCTTCCTAGTTAATTCCTACTTTATCATGAGTTTCATTGACTTTCTTATCAAAAGCTCGAGTCTTTTATCCCCATCAAAATTTGGAAAATGACCTTTCTTAGTATTGCGTTTTCAGCCAATAGATCATATACTGTTTTACGAACATTTATAACATTTTTCTCCAAATTTTTTTTTCTTAATATCAATTCATTTTTTAATATTTTCAAAAGTTGTACTTTAATTTTCAAGATTTTGTTTCAAACTCTTATTCTCTTCATACAATTTTTCATTGCTATGCCTCAACTCTAAATTTTTTTATATAAGGTTGTTTAAAGGATAAAATTTAGTTTCAAAACTTAAAGTTCTTTAGTCACATTTTTCAAAGACTTTTTTTAACCTTTTCAGAAGCTTCCGAAAATCTAAGCTTTAAGAATGAATTGTCTATAAAACTAAGAACGACACAAACTTTATACTGATTTTCCCTAAACTTGGACTACATCTAATTCTTCTTTAAAAAATCTTTAAAAAATTTCAGTATAATTAACGAAGTACACAAATCATTCTTACCTATTCCTTCTTAATTTGCCTCAAAGACTAAGAATTCCAAGCATTTTTTCAATAATAAAACATAATCTTAGACAAAAGTTGTCTTAGACATAATACATAATAAATATTCTTGACAAAGAAATTACTTCGTAAAGAATATAATAATATTTCTTTCCCAATGATAAGACATGAAAACAAACTTAAGAAATCTTATCATACATGAGAGTGTAGTAGATTTATGTCATGCATCTTTATCTCAAATTATTAATGTTGTAAAACAATCTTCACAAAATATCTTCCTTATAATTTTGACACTATAATCCTTGAATCTATATCCACAACATTATTAGATTTAACTTGAGCGTGTTTTCTGATGTCGTCATGTTCCCTTTTGTTCTTATGCTTAATTTAAAACCAGAAACTAGATAATATATATCACATATAATACATATCCTTCTTTAATGTCATGAGGTAAACATTCTAATTGATTAAGATAATTTCTTTTCATATATTTCACACAAATTTCTTCTTAGATAATCATTCAAATATCATTAGTTTCTATATAGAAAGTTTGTACATTAATGATGTATTTGAACATTCGGTCAAAACGAACAATGTATTTATCATTTATAGTTAAATTTATAAGTAAAAATAATTTAATCGCATTGCAGATGATTTTCTTTATTAAATATATTATGAACGTTAGATTGTCTAATGACTACACGGAATTATTATAATTTATCATTACCCCACACACACACACACATATATATATATATATATAAGAATGCATGTAACATATAGCTATACTTGCAGACACAATTGTTAAACTGATATTTTTCATGCAGAAAAAATACTTATTATTATCAATGGTAAAACTTTTGTTGTTGCACAACCAAAACAGATGATTTGCTATCAAGATCTGTAGAAGCAAGAAAATCACCTATGAGACCTAATTCTGAAAACTCACTCCATTGTTGAAGCCCTTTTGTTTGAGGACAGTCAATGCCATTACGTCTCCCAACTATAAAAAAGTCATGCTCCTCTACCATTTCGCGAAGAACAGAAGCTATATGGGCACCACCCTCCACCATTATTTCCTTAAAAACAACGTTTTTTAAACGAGAACATTCTCTTTTAGCGTCCTTTAACATCGTACGATCAAGCATAGTGTCCTCATCTTGATGTTCATCCTCGTTTTGGCTTGTAATGTGATACACCACAAGGTTGACTTTAGCAGTGTCTTTGGCTGCTCTATTGGCCAAGCACAAAGCCTCTCTATCATCATCTCCACCCAAAAAGATCATGGCCAATCGAAGTGGTGAATCGTTTTTACGAACAAAACGAGTCACTAGTATTCCAACCGAGCATGGAGCCTTCTCCTCCATGACCTTACAGTTTAACAACCTCACAGTCCTGTCCTCGTATTCGATTTTTCCATCAAAAGTCCATTTTCTGTGAAAAGGAAGAATGATGATTGATGCAACTTTATCCAATGCGAGGAAGCACACATCTTCATGCATCAATGTAGGTGGGGATATGGCTGTATAAGGGTATATTGTTGTTGCACCAAGCTTTTCATCTTCGTAGAGTTTGAAGGAAAGGATTACATTCTCCGAGTAGGAGTTTCTTGCATGAGAAGGAACACCTTTCTTCATCTTGTGAGAGATAAAAATAGGGCTGGAACGGCCTACTAGTTCAATCAGATGAAGAACATGCACAGTGGTTGGATATAGTGGTGTAGGATTGAAGAGATCAAGAGCTGATATTATAGGTGTTGTGTGATGCTGTTTGTGAATACAAACTAGGATCCTGAGATTGGAGTCAAATTTTGAGTCAAAAATGTTCCTTTTCTGGTAGCCAAAGTATTTCCTTGAAGGGTCATACAAACGTTTCACCATCAATTGAGAAACGCTATTTGAGATCATGATCATTGTTAGAGCCACTGTATAAAGTAGAGGTTGAATGTCCTGCATGTAAGTATTTGGTCAAAAATGAAAAATTTACAATTTGAGACAAGTCATCCAAAGCAGTTCTACTTAATGAACTATCTGATGACTAAATCTTTCAACTTTTTTCACATGGCATGTTTCTTTTACACAAGCATAAATAGATAGGTAAATTGATGAATAGAGAGGGGGAAAGAGGAGTACCCTTTTGTCCAATGCAGAGCTATACATGGCCACTTCCACAACACCTTTGCAATCTAGAAGGAGGGCAAGAGACACTGCATCCTTTAGTGATAGCTTGAAATAGAGTGAAGATGCTATATAAGCTATCATTTTCATTAGATGACCCACAAGGATCATAAGGATGGTACTCAGAAATATTGGTGATGTGAACTCTAACATGGAATAATCCATCTTCATTGCACATGTAGTCACGAAGATTGGCATGAGAAATTCTAAACCAAAAGTATGAATCCTTTTGACTAATGAAGATCCTAATGGAGGTCCATCTGGGGTAGCCAATCCATAAAGGAAAGGTAGAAGGATGAATTCTATATTGAAGAGCGTTGAACACCAACCCAAAACAAAGAGAAAACCAATGATAACGTTGATGTAAAAATCCTTCACTTCATGGCTTTCTGGTGTGTGCTCAATCACCAAGAACATTGCAGGCCGATACACAAAGAAAATGATGATTATTACGGCAAAAAGGAACACCAAATTTATGCCATTTGCATTCACTTTCTTGCTATCAAAGGCTGCAGATGCAACTATAAGAATATTACTTAGCGTGTCACCGACCAGTGAAGAAGATAATGCCAATCTTCCGAGTTCAGAGTTCAGGATTTGAAGGTCATTGAGGACAGAAGCAATTACTGTAAATGAAGTCATGTTCTGTGTCATCAATACAACAATAGTTGAATGCACTTTGTCTGATATACTCTGAGATGTAAGCTTAGAAATGCCTCCTATAGATGAAAAACCAATTAGTAGAGGAAATAGCAACCCCACAAGGGCAATGACCCATCCTTGTCTTCCTGTTCTGGTGATCATGCTAAAATCCATTTTTACACCATTCTCAAACACAAATAGCATATAACCAAGTGATGCTATAGTAGCAAGTGTATCTTGGCTTCCATAAGGAAACAACATTGTCTTCTCTTTCTCCAGTATGCTCAAAGATGGTCCTAAAATGAGTCCAGCCTTCAAATAAAGACAATTCATTTTGTTAGACATATTAAAGATGTTGATCAATCCAAATCTTCTCTAGGTTAATTTTCCTATGAAAATTAATACAAATGTCATTTTGTTATTAATGACTTTGAAATGAAAAAAGTATTAGAAAGTAGTGGGTTGAAATAAAAGAAGGTATTAGGAAGGAGAATGGTCACAAATACAACAGACTAAGATGCAGAAAGAATAAAGAAAAAGGCAAGACGAGAAGGCGAAATGGGGAAGAAGAAGAAGCTGTGAACCATGTCAGAAATTGACAAAAGAGCGGCTTGAAAGAGAAGGTGGAAAGAACAAAGAGTAGCCTTTTTACCAACAAAATCGCTGAGGTTTCCATGTGATAAGGTTTTGTTTTTTTTTTTTTTCATGGTAAAATGTGTAATACTGTTCGAAACGCGAAACCACAACTACAATCCATGCCACCGCAAAAAAGGAAGAACATAAGAAGAAAAACGATACAGAGAAACTGAGAAAGCCAAAAAAATACAAAACTTTTCGACTCTAAACTTATTTTAATTTTAAAATTTCTCTCTAAAATCGTACTCAATTTAAAGTTATTTTTATTATCTCACCGCCAAATCAATTTGTCATTTGATTATTGTGATATGGGAGAATGTCAAAATATCATTATTTTTTTCCTATATATAGGATGATTTAAGCTTTCATAACCATCTTAATAATAAACCAATCCTTTATTGTTCTTCATTGCAGCAATGGAATAAGGAAGCCTATGAGGAGAGAACTTACCATCAATTGTGAAAAAATGGCAGGAAAACCCAGCCTCTTTAAAGGGTAATTCAAAGTTCTTGTTATAGTATAAATAAAAATCACTTGGAGTAGAAATACTGGCATAGATGATTTCAAAGGTGACGCTTCTGTGCTATGTCTTCCCCAGAGGCCATCTGATACAATATTGGGTGGAGTGTGAATGCAAACTTCACATTTTGCAATGTGATCAGAAACATTGATCTGATTAATTGAAGCAAACAATGTATCCACATCCATCTCACAAACTCAATTCAAATCCTTAGAACAAATTCAATAGTTCATGAGAAAGATAAATTGAATGAAGAGAATGCAAACAATAACATCAAAGACATATATATTATAATTAGAACTAGTATATTTAGAATTCGGTGTTAAGAACAGAACAAATGATTCACTAGCTTATTGTTGTGTTGAAAGTGTGACAATCTTTATGGTAAAGAAGACAACATCACAAATAAACTAATTTAAGAGAATTTTGTAAAAGGAGAGTTAATATTAGAAAGGACAAATGGAAACTAATTTATAGTAGAAAAGTGGTTAATGCCAGAAAAAATTAGCTAAAAGTGATTAAGTCACTATATTAAGGGAAGATATGGCAAATGCTAATTTTTTAAGTCATAAATTATAATTATTATATCATTAATCATGAAAACCTAACTAGCTATTGGTTTGAGAGGGTGATTACCACCACAATAATTTTATTTTATTTTTCTTAATAGTATAAGTATTATGTGCATGTATTGTCTTTTAACTTTTTTATTTTTAATTCCACACTCTATTATTGTTTCAAAAAAATAGACAGTAAAGAATTTTAATTAAATACATGTTTTAAATAAGAAAAATAGAATCAATGTGACAAATCAATCAATAATCTGAAACAAGTAAATTGTATAATGATTTGAAACCTTTTTATTAAAAGAACTATATGCGCAGGAAATATTTGTTTCTCTTTAACTGAAAATTATATATTTAACACAAGTGTATCGAGAAATTATCTAAAATTAAAAGCATTTTTTTTTTTTTTGAAAAAATTAAAAGCATTTGATCTCAACGATTTTCCTTGTAATAAAGACAATTTCAAGATTATCATTCACAGCCAACTTCATAAATCTCATAATTTGCACAATACTATTTGACAATACTTTAGAATATATATACAACTAAAAATTAAAACTTTTACTAATTAAGTATATATAATAATAAATGAGGAGAAATCAATTTATTCCTAAAGTAAAAGAGCTACTCTTTATTTTCATAATTTGTTTACTTATGATCCAATATCAAAGCAAGTTAAAAATCTTAACATGCTCTGTTAATTTTTTTTAAATGCTGTTTTTCTTAATTTTAAATTTATTATATATATATATATATATATATTAAAAGTACATTTAATTATATAAATATGTTTTTAAGTTTTTAATTAATTAATTCATATCTCTAATTAGATAAATTAAAATAATCATCTTTTACATGTTAAATTACTCTATTATAATTAGTAATTAGAATTTAGTTTATAACTATAAAAAATTTAAGTTATAATAACATCTTTTAAATAATATAATACAAACAATTAATTTTATAAATTATTTTTATTTTAATTTTTAATTTTAAAAACGGTCTAGTGGATCAGCTGGCCTTACTTCTAACTATCAACTTGGCAAGTTAGATGTACAAGACAAAACGAATTGACAAATTGAAAACATAGTCAAGACTCACTTTGTCCCCTAATTTATATTAAACACTATATTATAAAAAAACATAGATTATTAAGATGAAAAATAACTCTTTTAAAGTTATTTTGGAGTAAATTGATCATTCCTCCTAATAATTTTTTAGTACACATACGTTAATTTCAAAACTTATTAATTTAATATGCATATATTATGTTAAGTTTATTAAATTCAATCATTATAATATGTTTAATAAATGTAATAATAATATAATAAATACTACAGCACAAGTTATTTAATTCCGTTTTACTTATATACATATATATTATTTTATTTTTAATTTGATTACTTTAAAATGTTTTATGAAAATAGTAATTAAAACTAGTATATTTTAGATATATGATTATATTTAGCATAATTCATTGTATCTCATTTAAAATAAGACTTCAAAGATATTTCTAGTCCTTGTAATATACCTTTTCTATGGTTTGTTCATGTTTTTTACGGTTTTTGGCTTTTATATATTATATGGTTCCTACTTAAGTTCCTACCAAATACATGCAATGTTCTTACCTTGGATGATACTTAAGTTTCTATGAAAATATTATAAATATTATTCTGTTCTTTTTATTTATGTTAACAATGGAATATTATTTTTAATTTAAATGTGTTAAATTAATTTTAAACATGAGAAACACACATTTATAATACAAATTGACTTGAATAAAAAACATTTTAATGATATAAAGATGACCAAACAAACAAACAATTGAAATTTTTAAGTGAAGTTTAGTGAAATAAATGTTAAAAATAAAACTAGACACTAAAACAATACGAATTATAAATAGTGATAAAAAAACGAGTACAATCACTATATTTTTTGTCATTTCCAACTTGATCATTACAGAGTTTAATTTTTGTCACGTTTAATTATGAATAAGAAGACCTATATGTAGATCCTACTTTCAAGCAGTTTTACAATTACTTTATTTACACGAAAATCTACACTACAATTATTTGAAGGTTCACTTATCACCTTCTGTGGATTGACACGTCCAACATAAAATTCCAACTAATACACTTTCTTTGTTTCTAATATCTTCTTCGAGCAATAATAAACAAGCAACTTCGCCTTCATATATTTGACAGATAACTCTTCTTTTACTAATCTCTCGAACCTTCAATAGATAACTTCATTTCCTTGAAGTTATTTAACAACCTATATACCAGAAATATTGATACTACTATAGTTATTGAGACAATCACAAAGAGAAATCCGAAATTATAAGCAGAAGAAAGATACTGCACAAGATAAAGAATCTACCTGAATGTAAGAAACATATTTGCTGCTGCTTTTTTGCCAACAAGCATTGAGTCAGATTAAGAGGAGTTTTGAGTATTCTCAGCCCTCTAGTGTTCCTTGCAAGACCACATTGGGCAGTAATTCCATTTTTTAGGGAGAGGATCATCCTGTTTTCTTTCCCTTATGAATTATCTTTGTCCATATATCTGTTTGTTGATAGTTATTACTCAAAGCAGCCAAATAAAACTCCCACACCCATTATTACCATCTCCCTCCAAAACAACACCTGCATTTCAAAGTAATGTGGATCCTGTCTCCACCATTGTCCATGATATCTTTAGTAAATGTCCTGTATAGAGTCCCCATTTTGTGACATATCCTATACTCCCCCATCCCCATCCTCCTCCCCATCATACAAATTCTGCGGAGTACAGAACTTAATTTTTGCACCTTGAGGCCAATACAACAGCCACATGAAACTCGTTTCTCTTTCTAAGATGGATTAACATCTTTGCTTAATGGCTTCATGACTAAATGGTCGTACACCAACATGATGATATTGATATCTTACATGCATGTCTCAGAAAATAAAGCTGGGAATTCAAAGCTTGTTCAGCAATTACTGAAAAAACCTTCAACAATGTTGACCAGTACAAAAGTGCTCAGGAGAACATCATTGTATTGATTGAGGGGATACACTGGTTAATCAAAGTGCTTCTTCTTTAGACTGTTCCTTGATTGCTCACTGAATCAAACTATACCCTGAAGGTTTTTTCATTCCCTTTTCACCAATAAACTTCTTAACCTCTTGTGCATGCTCCCATTTATCTTTTGATGCGTAGGTGTTTGCTAGAAGCACATAATTTCCAGAATCGTCAGGGTCAATCTCAAAGAGATGTCTGGCTGTAATCTCACCCAAATCCACATTGCCATAAAGCCTGCAAGCTGCCAATAAAGAGCTCCAAGTTGTTGCATCAGCACATGTTGCATTCTCCTTTATCAGATCGTATGCCCTTTCTAGTTGCCCAGCCCTCCCAAGGAGATCAACTATACAAGTATAGTGCTCAGGTAAGGGCTCAATACCAAATACCTCAGTCATAATCTGGAAAATCCTACAACCTTCTTCAACAAGACCAGAAGAGCTACAAGCATTGAGGACACTAATGAATGTGACTGGGTTTGGCTTTAATCCTTCCTTTTGCATTTTAAAGAAAAGGTTTATAGCATCTCGTGATTTCCCATGCTCAGCAAAGGCAGCAATCATTGTACTGTAGGCATACGTATCCCTGTATCTCATTATACTGAATTCTTTCAGTGCTAAGTTTATATTTCCACATTTTGAGTGCATATGGATCAGTGCACTGGAAACAATATGTGTTCTATCTGAGATAAAATAACAATGGGTTCCAAATCAAGCAAAAGGACAGAGGTTAGTGTGTCAAACATTCTTTACCTAAATGGGTAGAATTGACAGAATAATAACAGACAACCAATAAGAGAAAAACTTACCACAGCAACCCTCCTCAAGATGGTCTGATAGCGTGTTTGACATTCTAATGTCCCTCAGTTGTGCACAAGCTGACATAGCCCCCACAATTGCCACCTCAGTGATTTTGATTCCCTCTTCTCTCATTTTCTCATACATGTAAATAGCTTCCTTTGCGTATCCATTCTGTGCATAACAAGCAAGCATTGCTGCACAAGCAGATGCAGACTGCATCCCAGGTATTCCATCAAATACTCTTCTTGCTTCTTCCACGTTACCTAACTTACCATAACCTGCTATCATTGAAAACCAAGTGATCTCATTCTTGTCACTCATTACATCATACAATTCCTTGGCAGCTTTCATGTCTTCACAATTTGCATATCCAGCAACCATGGTAGTCCAAGTAAAACAATTCCGTTCTCCCATGTTATCAAAGAGCCACCGTGCATCAACCATCCTTCCTAGCTTAGCATACCCACAAATCATCGCCGTCCAAGCAACAACATCCCTGTCATTCATCCTATCAAACACGTCACGTGCATCACCTATATAACCCGATTTTGCATACATGTCAAGGAGTGCAGTTTGCACAATCTTGTTTCCAAGGAACCCTGACTGCACCACCCTGGCATGCACTTGTGTTCCTTCAAACAAGGCCGGGACTCGCCCACAAGCGCTAAGTACTGATGAGAAGGTGAGCACGGATGGTAAAACCCCATTTTGATGCATTCTAGCATAGGTAGAAATGCAATGGAGAACATGGGCAGGATGGGATAGGAATGCACGAATGAGGGAGGTCCAAAGGAAGCCATTGGGGCAGTTTGGCATTGTGTCAAACAGTTGGCGGGCATAGCAAAGATTGGAGCTTTCGCCAGGTAGATGGAGAAGTCGGTCTATGAAACGACTCATGAAGTAATGGTAATGATGGGGTGGTTGTGGAGAGAGGAGCTTGAGAAAAAGTGCATGGATTTGTTTGAGATGATCAATGGTTTTGGCAGAGTTGAGGTATTGCATTAACCAAAGCTTAAATTTTGTGGTTGGGTTTTGGGAGGATAATGAAGTGCAAGTTCTCATGTTGAACTTGGGTTATGTTCTAGCATGCATGGGTGCACAGCATCACCACCACCAAAGATCATTGGAATTTCTACCATGTTTTATTAGCCCATGTGAATAAGAGTTTCTCACAGAACTTTAATAGAGTGATCTATTTTTATAAATATTTTGAAATATTTTTTTTATCATAAAATACATTTTTAGATAAAATATTTCAAAAGAAATAAAATTTTAGAATTTTATTTACTTAAAATTAAATAATTTCATATTCCTCTTACAAATTGAAAATTTGAATTTCTTCGCATTTTCAATATATGTTTTTATTTCAACTAGATTTTGGTTACACCTGGAATTATGACTCGGAGAACTACTATTTGAGTAATGTTAGTTTTATTAATGTTAATATGTATTTACATTGTTAATATTTTTTTTATACACTATTGTTATTTCTTGTTGAAATACATATGTTTCTACCAATGTTGGGGAAATTGTATTTTATATGAGTTATATATTATTTTTTTCTTTTATTGATATTTGTAGTGATTTTTTTTGACATAAATATTATTTTTTATTAATAATTTATTTGAATTATATTGGAAAAATTTCGGTCAATGCTAATTGGAAATGTTTTTGTTAATATAAGTTGAAAATATCAAAGAATAGGCAAAAAAAAACCTAAACAATAAGGTGTAAAAATAACTTAACCAATGTCAACCTAAATAATTGTATTGACTTTAATTAAAAACAATTTTAATCAAAACGTTGAAAAAAATATAACCAACTTTAACAAAAATAAATTTGGTCAAAATAACCATTAATATTATATTTTACTAATTATTAACAACTGTTTTATTTTTTTTATTTAGTAATAACTCTAATTAACAATAAAAAAAAAACTTGATTCATTTCCTTACCCTATGATTGTGAAAATTTGATATAAAACTAAATTTCATAAAATAATAATAATAATAAAATCATCATCTTAAAATAAAAAGTGTCTAATAATTATTTTAAAAAATAGAAATATTAATTAAATATGATATCTCTTAATTCCATAGGAAACATGAGTTATTCTAAGGAAATTATTTATATCAAATTAAAATAATATAAAAATTGAATAATAATAATAATATAAAGAATTAAAAAATATTAAATTTAATTGATTATACACATTTATGAAATTTTATTTTGAATATGACTAGTTTAAAAGTTCACATATCGTAATCATCATAATTACTATAAGAAAAAAACTATTTAGAGACTAATTTTGAGCTTCCAAATAAAATGGTTGTTAATTGTGATCAAAATAGCCACCAAATTAGTTTTTAGTAACCAATTAAGTCAAAATAATTGATATATAACATTAGCTACCAAGGTTTTAGTGAATTACACCATTAGATACTAAATTGGTATCTAATTAATATTTTTATCACAATTAGCAACCATTTCATTTGGTAGATAAAAATTAATCTCTAAATAATTTTTTTCTTATAATAAATAAAAATTAAATTAAAAATCAATATGTAATATTTTATTAATGCGAACCCTTTCTTATTCAAATAATAACAAAATTCAGTTTAATCAAAATAAGATACCCATATTAAATCAAATAAATCCTTAACATAATTGTTTTTGAATTGTACTACAATGAGAAACATACTTTTAAAGTTATAAATAATTTATTTATTTACTTAAAACTAATTCTCTTTATGAGAAACGTTATAAGCTTTCTTCAAGCTGATAAAAATATTACCCATTATAATTAGGATACCCGTTATATATATATATATATAGAACTATATATAGAGAGAGAA
>Ga0099825_1005396_pt1 | contig 16404 bp, 15 predicted proteins | sample SiratroredBW_FD_76838 | JGI IMG/M metagenome (GOLD analysis project Ga0099825, IMG submission 76838) | Root nodule microbial communities of legume samples collected from California, USA - Siratro red BW | ecosystem: Host-associated > Plants > Roots > Nodule | place: USA: California | collected...
TAAATATAATATAAAAAATATATTTTTTATAAATATAAATATATATATATATATATATATATATATATATATATATATATATATATTCTTTCTTTACTTTCACATTCAATTGATTAGCTATATCAAGTTAGTCTATAAAAATTAAAAAAAAAAACCATGAATTAGGAGTCTACTAAAAAAATTTATTTAAAACAGAAAAATTAACCTAATTTCTATTAAAATACCTAAATTCCAAAAAAAAATATAAATTTCTATTAAAAACTAAAGAATAAAAACAAAAAGAACTATTTAAAATATGTAATAATTTGTCCAAGAAAGTGTAAATTAAACATATATCACACGTCACATGTTATACCATGAAATTTCGTCTACCACGTCATCACATAAAGGTAAGATCTTAATGACCGAAGTCAAAACAATAAAATTTGATATTAGAGGACAAAAATGACAAATATTTAGGGAGTGCGTATCAGAAGAACCACTAGCAAATTTAAGCCTTTTTTTTAAATGCATGGATTCCTTTAAACTATTACAAATCCATAATATCCTTTGAAATAGTATTATTTTATATTTTATAAATCCTTTAATATCTAAATTAAAAAAATTCTAATATTAAAAGTCTTTTAATTAAAAACCATTTCTTTCTTACGAAATCTTCTAAGTTTTATAAAACATTTTTATATAGAAATCTTTTTAGAAATCCTAGTTGAATAGACCTATTATTCCCTAGTTTGATGCATAATAGCTAAAAGTTCTTTACAATTCATTATTTTATCTTTAAGTATGGCGAAATATATAAAAGAGGTCAGGATGCATGTGGTTATGTACTTTTGCGAATAGTAAAAGTGAATTTAGCCAAGATTTATTACGCAGTTTGGTCTCCATGGGGAAACGAAATTACAGTTCAATTGCTTTTAGAGATGTATGTACCATTCAATCTCAGGTTTCTAAAATCATATAGTTATTTTAAAAGCAATATGAATAAGTATTTTAACATAACATTTTAGAGTTCAACAATTGGAAGCTTTTCAATCTTCCTCTGCATTTTGATAGCATAATTTTTTTCATGTTCAGCCCCATAAGTCTTCAAATTGTTGTAGTTTTTTGGTATGATCGAGTCATGTGTGAAGGCATGAAACAAATAGGAATCTCGTAGTTTTGTGTGTGCTTGGAAATAAGGTTTTTAATCTTTATGACCATTGACTCGGGACAAAGTTGATGCTCGCTGAGTCTTTTACTAAAGAAAAGGGCTTCCTAACAGGCCCAAAAAATGAACCACTAGCTCACTCTTTAATTGCCATAACCAAGGCACAAAAACATAATGAAAGAAAGATTCATATTTGTAGAAAAACAAGAAGAAAAAATGTCCACAACTCTTCAAGCAGACTCCGGTTACAGAATCATCTTATTTTTGAGACTCTCTTCTCTTCTAGTTTTTCTTTCTTCAGTTGTGAGCGGTCATGGCTACCCTTCACGAGCTCATATGTTTGTATATGCAGTTTGTTCTCAAGAAAAATACCAACCAAACTCACCCTTTGAAGGCAACCTTAACAGCTTTCTGTCTTCAGTGGTCAGTTCATCCTCCGAAGTAACTTATAATAGCTTTGCTATTGGGAATGAAAGCTCAACACCACAAGAGGGAACCGTATACGGGTTATACCAGTGCAGAGGTGATTTGCACCCAATTGACTGCTCAAAGTGTGTGGGAAGATCTGTTAACCAAATAGGGTTGGTTTGTCCATATGCCCTAGGGGCTTCTTTGCAACTTGAAGGCTGCCTTCTAAGATATGAACATGTTGGTGATTTCCTTGGCAAACTTGACACCAGTCTCAGGTTTAAGAAATGTAGCAAAGGTGTGACTAGCGATGTTGAGTTCTTCCGCCGTAGAGATGATGTTCTTGCTGATTTGCAAACAGCTAATGGATTTAGAGTGAGTAGCTCAGGCCTAGTTGAAGGGTTTGCACAATGCTTGGGGGATTTAAGTTTATCAGATTGCTCCTCTTGTCTATCAGATGCAGTTGGAAAGCTGAAAACCTTGTGTGGATCAGCTGCTGCAGCTGATGTGTTCTTGGGACAATGTTATGCTCGCTACTGGGCATCTGGCTATTATGATGAATCGGGTATATTTCACTCTCTTACTTCTTTTTCACTGTCACACTACAATATTCAGTAAAATTAGAGGCATTTTCCTATATATACAAAAGGAACTTATCCTACTACCCTTGATGTTTTTCTACTTCAAAGTGTTGCTGCTAGGTAATTTATTGCTAATAATACCACAAAACTTTTTGAAGATGAGCACATGTAAAAATTTGATTATAACTAGACCAATCCAATTGTTTGGGGGAGAGAGCATGGAAACAGGAAAAAGAATTGATATTTTTTTCAATATGATTTGAATTACTTACAGATATGACATAAATAAACCCTTCGTAGAAAAATGATCAGAAAATGAAGAGGAAGTAGAGGTTGTGAAATGCAATGGTCAATAATATTTTATGGGTGAAAAAGCATTCAGAACATATGCTTTTATACTTTATTTTGGAAAATGCCCACTTTTTGCAATTCCTCTTTATCCGTTTGTTCGAATACCTTTTACTTGGTATCGCATTCTATATTCTTCACCAATCAATTTGCTCTTGAAGATCAGCATTCCATTATATGCTTAAATAAAATTATTGCATGAATTTCATTATAAAATTGAAATATATTTTTTTTTTATCAAACATCATATATATATATAGAATATTGTGGACTCTAAATTTCTGCTTTTCGTTTGTTATTTCAAATAAATAATGTCAATTAAGTGAAATTATATAACGATCTTTTGTCTTCTCTCTTTGTTTGGAAAAGCAATTTTGTTTAATTGAATGTATCTAGTTATGGTAATAGTTCTCAAAGCTTTTACCTCAACAATTTGGTGTTTTGTTTACAGATTCCTCCAACAATGATCAAGTGGGAAAATCAGTTGCCATTATTGTGGGAGTGTTTGGAGGTCTTGCCGTTCTAGTTGTACTGCTCTCAATTTGCAAGAAAGCAGCTGGTAAGCATTTTCCTATATATTATGAAATGAATATCATTAGGAGATGATGGTGCTCATCATCATTATTTCTTTTGCATGCAGGTAAGTAGAGTGAGGTGCTAAATGAAGGGGTAATCATTAGGAAAGGTCCTCAAATGTTTGTTTAAAATTATTGAAAACCATGCTTCCACATTTTGAATTATTTAATACATTATGTTTCTCCACCAAAGAAAGTGGGTGTTATCTTTTAGTTTATAAAGTAGAACTCTGTTATCCATCAAGCTTAGAAAGGGCTGCAGATTGTATTTGCCTCAGTGTTGTCCAACAAAACCCATCATTCTTTTTCATTTTTTAAAACCGCTTGTAGATTATTCTGAGCACTTCTTTCCAAATTACTTTGCCTTTTTATTGTGTTGATTTGTTGCTTAGTGCGTATTAGAAGGACAACTATAGACTATTCCTTAGTGTTGATTTTTTTTAAAATGACAATATGCGCCAAATCCTGTAGTCAAGTGCAACTACACCAGGGAAAATTAACGGTAACGCAGAATTAAAGGTTTGAAAATTCCTAGATAACAAATGTGGAATGGGCTTCCCTTCTCACTAAAAGTTATTACGAATGCTAATAATATGATTGTACCCTTTTAAAATATATACAACTTAGTTTTAGTTTACTTAAATTATGTATCTATATTTATCTGTTATTTTGAAATATATGACTTACTTCTGTAAACACTTTCTAAACTACTTTTGTCTTTTTATAGGACCCTATCTAAACTAGAGGGAGAATTAAAAGTCGTATATTTTAAAATTAAAAGAAATAAAAAAGACAAAAAAATAATTATGTACTAAAATAAAATTCGAGAAATACAAAGGACAAAACATATTTTATCTAAATATAAATCATTCGACACTAAAAAAGGTGACACTCGAATTTAATTTCCGTTTTATTGGGCTCATTTAAATTTAATTTTAAAATATTTTAAATTTAAGTAAATATGAATTTGTTTAGTATGAACAATCATTTTTTTTATTTTAAATTATGTAATCATTGGTTCTAAATTTTGAAGAGGAGTATAAAAGACTATCAACTACTAAAGTGTCTATTAGTGTTAAATCTCGACAAATCATTTGGTACATTATGATCATTTAACGCTTATATTAAATTAGGCTTAATCATTTAACGATTTTCTTTTATTTCATTTCTTATGTTACGTATACAGAGATTTATGTGTATAGAATATACATTTGTGTCGGTGAAAATTCTCTGTGTATAAAATATTCCAATAAAAATAAAGTGTTTTCTTTTAATCTTGTTTTTGTGTTTCTTGCTTGCTATTATCGTTAATCCAACAACTGACACTGTTAATAAGAAGTGTTATATTAGTAGAAGACTCAGGGATAAAACACTTTTGAGGTGGACAGAGAGTTTGCAATGTGTGAAGGAGACTCACATTAAAGGAGGAGATTGTGATTAATTCAAATGTAGAGTTAGGAATCTGAATTGAGTGGAGATGAGTGACATGAGAGATATATAAGGAGAAAGACTTGCAAACTCATTGTCTTAAGGTTTTAGGTTAAAGGTGGTGTTAAGTCTCTTATATATGGGTTGGCTCATGGCTTGGGACTCGTTAGATCTAGATCTCCCAAGTTATATACCGATTCTCCCTGATATGTCCACTCAAAGAACCCAACAGTTGGCACCGTCTGTGGAAGCAAGAAAAAGAAAGTCAAAAAGTTGAAGTTAAGGCCACCAAGTTTGACGTCAAGAAGTTTTCTTGGTAGAACAAATTTAGATTATGGATCAAGATAGAGGATATCTTGATACAACAAAGTTGTGTTGATGCTTTAAGAACGAACATGACAGCATCTATGTATCACAATGAGAACACCTGGTGCAGGTCGAAGACGAATACAAGGCTTTACTACTTCTTAACGCCTCGTCAAAGACATTTGAGCATTTGGACTTCACTATTTGGGAAGCAACATACCATTACATTGGAAGAGGTGCATATCTCAATTAAGACTAAGGAGCTATAAATCTTCAAGAGTCTAAAGCAAATAATGGTCGGCTAACTCTGAACGTTTTCAAGCCAACAAGTAAAATGAAGAAGGAGTTGAAAGGGAAGGAGGAAATGAAGTGTTTTAACTATCACAAGAAGATCACTTCTATTCTAATTGTTAAGAGGAGGTGAGAAATGAGAAAGGCAAGAAGGAATTTTTTGATGTTGCAGAAGTGTCTAATAGCTACAAGGGTGATGTCATCTACATTTCATACATAGTGAAGTTGGGTCAGATGCACTTATCACATGTGTCTTGTGAAGGAGTTCTTTGAGACCCGAAAACTAAAAGAATGAGGAGTCATTCTTCTTGGCAATGAGAAAACCTATAAGGTACAAGGCATGGGGTCAAGCAAACTGAACATGTTTGACAATCGGGACATGTTGTTGCAAGAAATGATGTATGTTGCAGAGTTCAAGAGAATTTTTTTGTCAATCAGTATGTTCTATGGGTTTGACAAACAAGATTGAGCAAGGTACAATAAAGATTTTAAAGGGAGCATCTATAGTTGCCTATAGGGGTGAAAAATAATGGTTTAACAATAATCAAACTGATGTGTACCTTAGGAGATTGGAAGGATCTTGACAACTCAAGAGATGTTGGCAAATAGGAGAAGGAAGTAACCATGGTGATTTAAATTCATATGCCACCAAAAATCCATGAAAAACATGTAAAACAATAATATTTTGCAAAAAAATATACAAAATCGATTGAGACAAGAGAATGGAGTAAGAACACACCACCTATAATCCAAGAACTAAAGGATAAATGCAATGAGATTTACCACTTGAGAAGGCTTTTAAAAACAAGAACAAAAACAGGAGAAGAGAACTCTCAAACTCTTAAAAAACTCACAAAGGACAATTTCATTCAATCTTCATGGTTATGTTTACAAATGGGGAAAACTCCTTTATATAGTAGAGGATTTTGTCCAAGGAATAGAAAATGCAACAAAAATAAGTTAACTTTGTTAATCAAGAGTTAACTTCATTAAAAAATTATTAACACATCTTAATCCCTTGAAATTAGGGAGCGCACATGAGTAGTTCATTGAATCTAGAGATGTAATGATTACGTCTGAAAACCAATGATGACTCTTGGAGAAGTCACATATGAGGCACTTATCTACTCTCCAATGGACACAAAAAGACTCTTGAAAGCTTGAAGGAACAAATGAAAGAGTCAAACTGCCTCATGTGCACTTTGAAAGTGACATGTGGTAGTTAGAAACTCCAAAAGACACTTCTAACTTTAAGAGTGTGTGGATTTCTGTTAGCACCAATGCTAAGCATGTGATTTGATGAAGTCAATAAAGACCATAGCTTGCTGAAGTTCTGATGGATTGGATCTGGACTATGTTAGATCAATGCCTAGCACGTGATTTGATGAAGACTGCTTCATGAAGAATCTGTTGGAACCAACCTGGACCAGAATTGTTCAAGTGAATGACTTTGTGCCAACATGAAGATGGTTGGGTGTTTCGGTCTTGGTCCTTAGTTGGGTTTGTGTGTTGATGTTAGCTTACTTCTTAATCATTAGTGGCATGGTTCATCACTCTTGGGGTGTTAAGAGATTCACAAATATTTTTATTAAAACTAGTTTTAAGAAAAATAGCCTAAACTGATTTTTGCTGAAAAAGATTTTTCAATCAATTGAATTTTTAAAACAATCGATTGAATGAGACCGTTATTTCTATTACTACTGAAATCTTTGACTGAGTCAACTAACGGTTAATTCAGTCTATTGAATGGTTTGTTCAATTAACTGAACCAGTGATAGTTAAGCTGTTTTAAATCAGAATTGACAATAAAAAGGAATTGTCTCTATCATTTTCATAACTTTGAGATTTCTGAAATATCCTTTTGAGAATTCCTAAGAGATCACAAGCGTCTTTTTTGTACAAACTGTTTTCGAATTGATTTTCACACAAAAAATCATAAAGATCGTGAATCTTGAAGCACTTCTTGAGTGAGGATCAATTACTTTGGTTCTGGACTAGAGCTAAGTCTTCCATACTTGATCTCAATTCATTTTGTATTGCGTTCAGTGTGGTTGATTGATTTGAACTGTATTTTGTTCTTGTTGTATTCAATTACTGGAGTGTAATTGGGCAGTGTAGTGGGTTTCTGTACTGGTGTAACACCAGCTGAAGGGTTCAGTGTGGTGGGTTTACTGCTGGGAGTAGTAAGTACTGTGGGGAGCAGTTTGTAGCTTATTGGGAGAAAGGGTGTAAAACTGATCTTGGATCATTTTAGTGGAAATCTTTGCTGGTTTGGCAAAGGACTGGACGTAGCCCTCGTGGAAGGGTGAACCAGGATAAAAATTCTGTGTTCTTGCTTTTCTCCCTACTCTTCTTGATTGATATTATTCAACTGCTGTTTCCGTCTGAACTGACTGGTTTAGAATCTAATCATCTTGTTGATTGTATTCTGATTCTTGAAGAGTTCAGTAAACTGTTTAATTGAATTTGTAATACTTCAGGTGTAGATTCTGAACATCTGTTTACTGAATTGTTTACTGGACAGTCCAGAACTGTGCAGTTAATTGATTTTATAAAGATAATTCATTCTCATTCGTGAATCACTTTCCAGTCTTGTGAAAATTTTTAAAGTTCAATTCACCCCCCTCTTGAACTTGGTCTAACCTATTTTTTACAATTGGTATCAGAGCTAGGATCTTGAATCCTAGTCAAGATTTGATCCATGGCTGAGAACAAGTAACCATTTGCTGAAAGTGCCTCTATTAATAGACCACCTATGTTTTCGGGTGTAAACTATCAATTTTGGAACGTGAGAATGAAGATCTTCATTGAATCAATTGACCGTGGAATCTGGAATGCCATAGTAAATGGTCCATTCATTCCTATGCATGTTGTTGATTTTGTGCATGTTGCAAAGAAAATGCAGTATGATTGTGTTGCTAATAACATAATAACTTCTGTGTTAAATCTGGATGAATTCTTCAGGGTGTCACAATGTATTTCTCCCAAAGAAATGTGGGACATTCTTGAAGTCACACATGAAGGAACCACGGATGTAAAGAGAGCACGGAAACATGAGTTGATTCAAGAGTATGAATTATTCAGGATGCAACTGGGAGAGACAATAGCAGATGTCCAAAAGAGGTTTACGCACATAGTCAATCATCTAATTGGACTGGGGAAGTAGTTTGACAAAGAACAGTTCAATATCAAGATTCTGAAGTGCTTGGACAGAAGCTGGTAGCCTAAAGTCACAAAAATTTTAGAAACTAGAGACTTGACAACACTTGCAACTGCAACGTTGTTTGGAAAACTGAGGGAACATGAACTGGAGATGATCAGGCTGAAAGAAATGGAAACAGTGGAGAAAAAGACCAAGAGCTTGGCACTCAAAACTAGAACTGCTGTTCCGGAATCAATTGATGAAAGTTCAGGAGACTGTAGTGAAACTAAGAACCTCAATCTGTTGACAAGAAAGTTTCATAAATTCATAAAGATGAAGAGCAGATTGAAGAATTAGCAAGGTAAAAGAGGTAAAAATAAATCTGATTCTGGCTCAACTAAATTTGTGTCTTTGGCTATGGAAAACAGGGACATATGAAAGCTGAGTGTCCAAGCATTGCAACCAAAAGACAAAGCACCAGAAAAGAAGAACAATAAATCTGGAAAAACTAGACGTGCTTATATAGCTTGGGAGGACAATGCTACATCGTCTAGTTGTTCTTCAGAAGAAGAGATTGAAGTCAATCTGTGTATGATGGCTGGAAGAGATTCTGAAGTAAGTAGTACTGAATCCAGTGCTTCATTTAATAGTACTAACTACAACACACTTCTTCATGCATTTCAAGAAACATATGAAGAAGCTAACAAGTTAGCTCTTTCAAATAGTAGATTGAAAGGTATGAACAACTGGCTGGAAAATTGAGTTAAGCAATTGGAGGATGAGTTGCTTAAAGCAAAAGAAGATTTTGAAAATTGAGAAAAGCAGTTAAATTCTGCACACTCCAGTAAACTTAACTCTAGCAAACCTAGTTGATTGTGAAAACTGTGCAGTTTTGCAAAGCAAGGTGAGTTATCTGATTTCCACTCCTTCAAAACTTTCTATGGGGACAGCTAACCTGAATGCTCTTTTGGGATCCCAAAATTGTGTTTTTGAAAAGGCTGACATTGGTTATCAAGCTGGTCCCAAAGGAAAGCAAAAATTGTTTAACAATTTTTTTAAAGGTTCTGGATCACAGTCTTCACAATCTACTATTTGCTTCTACTGTATGAAAAAGGGCCACTCTATTAGAAACTGTAGGATTAAGAAATTTAGTGTGCCAAAAGGAATAGTTAGGTAGGTGCCTAAAAGCACATCTAACACTGTTGGACCCAAGTTTAACAGGGTACCAAATCCTTAAACTCAATCTGTTTTGCAGGAACATTCAGCATCCAGTAAATTGATGTGGTATCTAGACAGTGGATGCTCAAAGCACATGACAGGAGAGGTTTCACAATTGATTAACTTGAAATGGAAAGCAGTAGGATTTGTTACCTATAGAGACAACAATCGAGGAAGGATCCTTGGTGTTGGTGATATAGGAAGCAAGAATAAGGTGATCATAAAGAATAAGCGAGAACAAGATCACATTTGAACCAGAGCAATGCATTATAGCAGACTCACAATCTACTAAAACAGTTCTTGTAGGTAAAAGAGTAAGTAATGTTTATATGCTTAATGTCTCAAGCATCATCCCTAGTATGAACTGTTTGCTATCCAGAGATGATGAATCTTGGTTGTGACATAGGAGACTTGCACACATTCACATGCATCATCTAAATAGGATTGCATCTAAGGATCTTGTAATTGGTCTCCCTAAGCTTAAGTTTGAGAGGAACAAACTGTGTGAAGCATGCCAAAAGAGTAAGCAAACTAAAAGCTCTTTTAAACCGATTAATGTTGTTTCAACAACTAGACCACTTATGCTGCTTCACATGGATTTATTTGGTCCCTCAAGAACCAAAAGCCTAGGTGGTAATTACTATGGTTTAGTAATTGTAGATGATTACTCACGGTTTACATGGCCTTTATTCATTGCCACAAAAGATAATGCTTATCTTGCTTTTAAGAAAATTGTCAAGGTGATTCAAAATGATAAAGGATGTAGGATTTCTATTATTAAATCAGATCATGGGGGCGAATTTCAAAATGAAAGATTTGATAAATTCAGTGAGAAGCAAGGAATCAAGCACAACTTTTCTGCCCCGAGAACTCCACAGCAGAATGGAGTAGTGGAGAGGAAGAATAGATCATTGGAGGAGTTGGCCAGGACGCTGCTGAATGCAACAGATTTGCCTAAATACTTCTTGGCTGATGCAATTAGTACATCATGCTATGTATTGAATAGAGTACTCATTCGGCTAATCTTGAAGAAGACCCTTTATGAGCTATTTAAAGGAAAGCATTAAGATTACTGCAAATGATGATGAACTAGTGAATCAGAAGATTGTCACAGATCAACTAGTTAAATCTGAAAAAAACAATCAATCGGATGAAGTTCAATCGATTGAACCACAAGATCAACCGATTGAATCTAGCACTGGAGCAGCAGCAACGAGTATTGAACTACCTAGAGAATGGAGGGTTCCTAGGAATCTATCACTGGACAATATCATTGGTCAGGCACAGAAAGGAGTCACTTCTAAAAGATCCATGAACCATTTTTGTGAACATATGGCCTTTGTGCCACAAGTTGAACCCAAGTCAGTGAGTGAAGCTCTAGAAAATAGCAACTGGATAAATGTCATGCATGAGGAATTGAACCAGTTTGCGAGAAATGAGGTATGGACACTTGTTCCTAGATCAAAGGAGATGAATGTGATTGGAACCAAGTGGGTTTTCAAGAACAAGATAGATGAACAAGGTGTCATTATAAGGAACAAGGCGCGGCTTGTGGCAAAAGGATATAACTAGGAAGAAGGCATCGATTTTGGTGAAACCTATGCACCAATAGCTAGATTGGAAGCAGTTAGATTGCTACTAGCATATGTTTGCATGAAGGGGTTCAGATTACATCAAATGGATGTCAAAAGTGCTTTCTTGAACGGGTTCATTGATGAAGAGGTCTATGTGAGCCAACCCCTTGGATTTGAATATCACAACAATCCAGATTACGTTTTCAAGCTCAAGAAGGCCATGTATGGGTTAAAGCAAGCACCTCGACAGTGGTATGAGAGATTGAGTAATTTCTTGCTTTCTCAAGGCTATGAGAGAGGGAAAATAGATAAGACCTTGTTAATAATTCATGCAATGATATAATACTTTTTCAAGTTTATGTTGATGATATTACTTTTGGTTCAACTAATGAAAGTTTATGTGAGCAGTTTGTGGCTACTATGCAAGGAAAATTTGAGATGTCCATGATGGGGGAGCTCAATTTCTTCCTAGGCTTGCAGGTTAAACAAGTTGAACATGACATATTTCTTTGTCAAGCAAAGTATTGCAGAGAATTATTGAAGAAATTTAATATGGAAAACTGCAAGGAAGCTTTCACTCTTATAGCCACTGGATGCTATTTAGATGCTGATGAAACTAGAGTTGATGTGGATCAGACTAAGTTCAGACAATTGATTGGTTCACTTATGTATTTGACAACAAGTAGACCAGACATCATGTTCAGTGTGTATTTATGCACCAGATTTCAAGCTAAACCAAAGGAATCACACTATGTGGCACCCAAAATAATTTTGAAATATCTCAAGGGAACCACTGAAGTTGGTCTGTGGTATCCAAGTGGGACAAGCATGCTTAAAAAGAAGAATCTTCACAGTGCCACGTGTCACAGATTAGTTCGTGGTCAACTAGTCAAAAAGCAATTCAGAAATTCTCTTGAGATAAGTACAATCAGTCTGTTACTATGCAACAAAATATGTGCATGCATTTGTTATGATCTGCAGTGTTCAGTATTTTGTTTGTTTGTGCACTAGAGTTTCTTTAAATTGGGATAGGTCATGCATTCACTTGCACACACCTTACACTACTTATTGTGTGTGAACACTAACTCTCTCGAACCCATTGAGCATTCTGCCCTTGCCTTCAACCAAACAATGGCCTCCTCCTCAGCATCTAGAAAGAGAACAAAGAAAGCCATGGTGAAACAAGTTGAACAACATGATTCCGATGCCAACAATGAATCTGGCTTCCTTGCTAGATGGCTCGATGGCAATACGGAGAGCATCAATGAGTATCACAGGGAGTTTAGCCGAAAAGCTTTTGTCAACCCAAAATTCCTAAGGATGGAGTTCCTTAAAAATGAAAATCTGAATCAAGTGGTAGATCTCCTCCAGTTTCAAAGGCTTGAACGCTTTGTCAAGCTGTCCGAGAATATCTATCCGGACTTGGTGAAGGTATTCCTTACCAATATGTGGATAGATGATGATGTCATTTATTTACAAGTGAAAGGCGTGGACATGGCTATCACAGATGAAGTATGGCTCTCGATGGCTGGCTTAAGGGATGCTGGAACAATTGTGAGCAGAGCAAGCGTGGCAGATCTGGGTGGATTTGACAAGGTCCAGTTCTTCAAGGCATGTCTGAGGAACCCCAACAGTTCCATTAATTAGGAGCTGTTTAGTGGGAGGGCTTTCTATAATCCCAAGACTGGTGGCCTATATTGTCATCTGGCTACTAACACCTAGAGGATTTAATCATGTTGTGCTTACTGAAGATGACCTGATCCTGATGTACTGCCTGATCAACAAGGTAAGGGTAAATTGGGTAAGTGTCATTAAGGAGCAGCTATTTCGCATTAGGAAGAAGCCTGGGTTTCAAGTCCCCTATGTTGTTTTGCTCTCTAGCTTTATTGAGTATTACGAGGTTAATGTGGAAAATGAGCTAGTTGAAAAGGTCAAAGCTCATAGTGAGATCATAGTGGCTACATCGAACAAAATCGGGTTCAAAAAGGTCAATGAGAATTAGTGGATTTGTAAGGCCAATGCTGAAGAAGATGAGATGGATGATGCTGGTGCTGGAACAAGTATAGCTGCTAAGCAGTTTACTGGAGAAGATCTGGGACCTGGAGAACAGTCTTACTCCAGCTTTGAGCAACTAATGATCAATCAACTAAACAACATGAATCCAATCAAAGGTCTCATCATGAGTATTGTAAAACACATTTCCAAAACCTAGAAGAGCGTGTTGATGACATCCCAGGCAAGTTGGGGCAAATGTTCTATGGGCCAGATGATTAGTGCGTACGCTACATGTTGTGTGATGATCCCCTCCATCTGATGAACTCAATTGGGGAGAAGTAATTGTGTGTGTTTCGTGTGTCTGCCCTGTATGTGTTGTAGTCTGTTGTGTTTCATGCTTTGCATCTATTTCAGTTTGGTTTGCTTATAAGTTCAGTTATGCTTACTCTAGTACTAAGCCTGGGTTGATTGAATATTCGTTGGGTTTGTCCCAGCACCTGCAGCTCAGTTATGTTTCTATTTTGTTGATGTTTTTCTTAATCATGTTCTATGTCTTTGATGTATTTGGCACTTGCTATGATGATTGACCTCCACGGGTCAATATATATTAATGAAATGTTTGCCTTATGTTTTTAATCTCTTTATATGCTTTTAAGGGACATCAAAGTATGGGGGAGTAAAACATCTTGATCTGAACAAATTAAGTTTAGATACAGGAAGAAATTTAATTAACTGCGTTTTAGCTCAATCAGTTGATTTGATATTTTTTGCTCTGAACCTATTAGATCTTGTAATAATAATAAACTGTTTGACTAAAAAGATAAGTATTTCAGGTTCAAACTGTTAAACTTAACACACATCAGATTGCCTTCATCAAATTGGGGGAGATTGTTAGCACCAATGTTAAGCATGTGATTTGAGGAAGTCAATAAAGACCATAGCTTGCTAAGAGATTCACAAATATTTTTATTAAAACTGGTTTTAAGAAAAATAGCTAAACTGATTTTTGCTGAAAAAGATTTTTCAATCAATTAAATTTTTAAAACAATTGATTGAATGAGACAGTTATTTCTGTTACTACTGGAATCTTTGACTGAGTCAACTAACGGTCAATTTAATCGATTGAATGGTTTTTTCAATTAATTGAACCAGTGACAGCTAAGCTGAGTTAAATCAGAATTGACTATAAAAAGGAATTGTCTCTATCATTTTCATAACTTTGAGATTTCTGAAATATCCTTTTGAGAATTCCTAAGAGATCACAAGCGCCCTTTTTGTGAAAACTGTTTTCGAATTGATTTTCACACAAGAAATCATAAAGATCGTGAATCTTGAAGCATTTCTTGAGTGAGGATCAACTATTTTGGTTCTGGACCAGAGTTAAGTCTTCCATACTTGATCTCAATTCATTTTGTATTGCATTCAGTGTGGTTGATTGATTTGAATTGTATTTTATTCTTGTTGTATTTAATTACTGGAGTGTACTTGGGCAGTGCAGTGGCTTTATGTACTAGTGTAACACCAGCTGAAGGGTTCAGTGTGGTGGGTTTACCGCTGGGAGTAATAAGTATTGCGGGGAGCAGTTTGTAACTTGTTGGGAGCAAGGGTGTAAAACTGATCTTCGATCATTTTAGTGGAAATCTTTGCTGGTTTGGCAAAGGACTGGACATAGCCCTTCTGGAAGGGTGAACCAAGATGAAATTTTTGTGTTCTTGCTTTTCTCCCTACTCTTTTTGATTAATATTATTCAACTTTTGTTTTCGTCTGAACTGACTAGTTTAAAATCTAATCATCTTGTTGATTGTATTCTGATTCTTGAAGAGTTCAGTAAACTGTTTAATTGAATTTGTAATACTTCTGATGTATATTCTGAACATTCATTTACTGAATTGTTTATTGGACAGTCCAGAACTGTGCAGTTAATTGATTTTATAAAGATAATTCATTCTCATTCGTGAATCACTTTCCAGTCTTGCGAAAATTTTTAAAGTTAAATTCACCCCCTCTTGAACTCGGTCCAACCTATTTTTTACAATTTCATCCAATGCCTCTCAAGTTCAACATATGATGTTCCTATTTCTCTCAAGTTCATCTAAAGACTAAGAAACTACTCAAATACAAGTCCTTTAATGATGAAAGCATCTCCGGAGCAGCGGAAGACTTAGAAAATTTTTAAAACATAGCACTTGGTTTCCTCTTACAAGGAAGGATCCTTGGGGAAGAACGATGGGAGAATACTCTCATTTTAGACACCTCAGAAGAAAGAATAATAGCAATTTAATTCTTATTAAATTCAAAGATAAAATTTACAAGAGACAAAACTAAATTTGCAAATGAAACCAACTACACTTCTGAAGTAAAACTGGCACAAAAATGCTTGGATATCCCACATCAAGAAAAACTAGGTGTTTTTTAGCCTTTATATGAACTTAGGCTTGCATGTAAGGATATGGTCGTGTACACTCCTTGATTGGCAGTGTCTTGACTAGTCTCTGTAGGTTAAAGTCCAATTGGATGCCCACTTACGCACTTATGTCTTTATAAAATTGTAGGGAAAAACTATGGCCATTTCTACTACTATACATATTTTTAAAAGTTTATACTTATACAATTTATTTACAAGACTAAGAAGAATGAAGAAAAAACTATTTCTACTCTTCAATGCAGAGCTTTCAAGACATTTTTAATAGTTTTGCATAGTAGAATATTTAAGGAGGCTTAAGACAGTTGCACATACACCATTACTAAATGAATTAGCTAGGAGGATGAACATATCCATTTCGAAAAAGGTGAGATGTATGTTGTTGGGAGTTGGATTACCTAAGTCCTTTTAAAGAGAAGCTGAAAAAATTTTCTTCTACTTGATACACAATAGTCCATCACCTAATCTAAATTGCAAGACTCCTATGAAGTTTGGAGTGAAAGGCCAACAAATTATGATAATCTGAGGGTGTTTAGTTCCTTGTCATTTGTACATGTCAAGAAGGATAAACTAGAGACATAAGTTGAGAAGCGTCTCTTTACTAGATAGGTAGAAATTGTGAAAGGGTCTATCTTGAACTTGAAGAATAAGATCAAGTCATGCTTCCTGGAAGAAGTTAGAGAATCTAGTTTTGATTATGATGTATGAAGAAAATGATACTAAAGATGTATTGCCTGTTAGAACTCTCATTGATGTGTTTGTAAGTCTTGTACACCACGTAAATCACAAGTACTTTAGTTTAGTACACAACCTTAACCATAACATTTTTTTTGAAAGGTTAAAATGTTTTGAAAAAGGTTTTAATTTCAGTTTAATTGATTATGTTTTCATGTAGTCAATTAATCTATTTTTGATATGTTTCCAGAATAGGATAATTGATTATCAGTTTTAGTAACATATTAAAACAAA
>Ga0099825_1005401_pt1 | contig 16399 bp, 10 predicted proteins | sample SiratroredBW_FD_76838 | JGI IMG/M metagenome (GOLD analysis project Ga0099825, IMG submission 76838) | Root nodule microbial communities of legume samples collected from California, USA - Siratro red BW | ecosystem: Host-associated > Plants > Roots > Nodule | place: USA: California | collected...
AAATCACAAAACCCTAAATCATATTCTTGCTATTTAAAAAAAAAGTGAAATCACATTCTCGTTTCTAATATCACTAGTGTTCTTACCTGACCCCAGCATTAGGAGAAGGAACTCCTTCATTTTCATTAGGGAGTTCCTTGTTGAGAAGTTAGTTCCAATAATATAAGTCTTTTTCAATGTCAAAGTCACCCCAATATATAGGAATCTTGTAGAATTACGTAACCTGTTGTAGAGCTTTCAAAAGAACCAAGCAAATGCTAATAAAGAACAAATTGTTACGCCTCTTGTAAGTCTTTCTTCAACCACTCATTTCTAATATGCTTGGCATGATGAGATAAAGTCATGTCGGTCAGGCTTTGATAAAGACCTTGCAATTCCACATGGAGCCTTTTCTCCTCTACAGTCAACCTTGTCATCTTCTTCGATAATGTCTGTTTCTCGGGACAACAATGACAATGCTCATATTCTAAAGTCTTTATTTTGTTTCCCAACAAAGTGTATGCACTCAAAACCTCTTGTAAAGAGCTCCCTAATTTTGCCAACTCATTTTTTAACCACGCCATGTCCTCGAAAGTGCCCCCTTGGACACATCGTTCCCTAATCGTTTTCCCAACAACATTATTCGAGCGTAGAGCTTCATAAAAGTGTCTCTAAACTCCCTAAAGGACTTATATAACTCCTATTCCACCAAACTAAGCTCAGTTTTGAAGAATTCACCAGGAGTGAAGTAGATGTCTTACCAGGAGTGTAATGACTCCTTTTCGAATAACATGTGTAATGAAAACTTCTCATGAGACCTTTAGGAAGATTTTTCCTTCCTTTTGTGCTTTCTCTAAGCATCCTGCGAAAGGTGGCATTCAACGACTTCCTTTAGTTCAGGTATAATAGCAATTGAGACCATCGCCTCTTTTTTTTCAATCATAGAGGATTGACGCTTCAAGTGGAGATCCTTGAAGTATGACTTGCCCTTTGGATTGACGAAACAATGATATATACAATAGGGGATGAAATTCAACAAAGTTAAACATATGACAAAATATAAACATACACAAAACAATGATACCATTAAGGACGACTGCATGACACAATGATAAATATACATTGAGGAGATTTTAGATCATAGCTTTCTCGAGAGTTGGTCAAGTAGGACATAGTCTCTAAATCTTTGGATGTCATCATAAACCTCGACCAAGAATATACTTGACCAAATTCCTCGTCTAACAAAATGAAAACTTCAAGTTGTCTGCCTTATAAAAAACCCGATCGCCGTTCTCCACCAAAACTTTGAAAAATCTAACTTTAAAGTTCATGTAGGTGGAAGTAAACAACACTAAGAGGAATGACCTCAGTTGCCTAATCAATGACAACTAACTCACTCACTTACTAGGCTGAGTATTATAGTAACGCAAAAATACTTTAGGGGTGGCTTTCATATGTAAATTTAAGTATAGAATTTGAAACACATGTAAAGAAACCCATATGTTAGGATGAATTTGGGGTAGAAGCCACGTTAAAGGCGTAAAACGCCTTCATGGTAAATTCGTCCAAGGGAAACCGAACATGAACGTCAGTGAACAGGCACTCGTAAAAGTATAAGAAATCCTCGACTAAATCATCTCAGCTATTACACACGTCATCGTTGGCCTAACACCGACGAAAACAAATGACGTCATCTCCACACCGTCCTCTAAAACATCAACACTCAGGACAAATAATCAACGACCATTAGTACTTTGAAAAATATTCTCAAACATGGTAGTCAGCTCGCTCGTATCTAACTTCAATGCTAAGCTCTCTTTGACCCTTTGTACTATTTCTTCTACTAAATACGCTCAGACCTCTTTGAGCACCTTTTCATGCCCAAGAATGGAGCCATTTGCAATAAACCCCTTTGAAGGAGAAGAACACATTTCAACAAGGCTCTAAAATCCATTGACCTCTCATTGTCTTCATATTGACAATTACTACATATTGACAACTTAAAAAACTCCTCGAAACTAACAAAAGAAAAATTAAAAGGCATTGTTACCTTGGCATTGTTACCTCTTAGAAGATGACTACACTTAATCGCCTATAAAAGAATTAACCCTCAAATCTTAGATAAAATTGGAAATTAGATAGTCCCACCAATGTGCCATCCTTAGTATTTATAGGGCTCTAAGCTAGAAGTAACAACCAAAGGTCATGAAACCTTAACTGCTAAATTGCCCCAGATCCAATGGCAAATGAAGTGACACTTCACATCTGAAGTGCATCACTTGACAATCAACATTAATTGCGGACACCTTGCAATAGATGTTTTAGACTCTTTATGACTTTCCACTCACACAAGTTTATAATACATAAAATTGACTCAACCCCCAATTTATATTGATAAAGAAATGAATTTTTCTTTCCAAAGACTCTTCGCAACTCTTCACTCGCTTGAGCTTGGAAGGGTAGTAGGGTAGTAATGAACCCGGTCTGACCTTAGATACATACTGGTAAAGAAACAAACTTTTATCTCCAAAGACTCCTTATGACTCTCCAATTGCTCAAGCCTAAAAAACCAATAGGGTAGTACATGAACCCTTAGCCTAACCTTGTACACACGTGGATACTTTATAATTAATTATATTTATTTTATTATTATATAAATATAAATATTAATATATTAATAATTAAATAAATTCTGTTTGAAAAGTCTCAACCTTTACTTTCTCAAATATTCGCAATCAGAAAAAAGAAGTTTATAAAAAATAAACTATCTCATTTTTCGTTTTTAAATATAATTTTTTTTCTTGATTTTTTAACTTTCTCACTTTTTGATGCGTCGGTACAAATCTGCGTCTGAATCGAAATAGTTTTTAAGGGTTGTTTGGATTAGGGAGTGAATTTGAGAGAGTGGATTTGAGATGATTTATCAGGAAAATTTGGATTTGGTTATTTGGATTTAGAAAAAGATTATAAGATTTGAGTGAAAAGTTTATAAAAATTTGTGAGTTGACAGATATAATAAATATTTTATTTATTTATATTTATTTATTTATTTAATATAATTGATAATATTTTTAAAAAATATAATTATTAAATTACATAATTATTTTTAAAATAAAATTTAATTTATTATAAAATATATTAATTTAACTAAGATGAATTATTTTTAAAATATAAAATTAAAACTTTTATAATAATTTTAATATTAAATTTAAATATTATTATTATTATTTTATAATAATATTATATTTTATATAATATATTTATTATATATACACAATCGATTACGTTATATACGTAATTGATTATATATAAATTATATATAATTTATTATATAAAATATTATTATTTTAGTAATTATTAATATTATTATGATATATTATATAATTAAATTATTCTTTTAATAAATTTATTTTAATTTAGTTATATTACTTTTATTATTATTTTTATAATTTTATTAAAAACTAATTATAATAATATTTTATAATTAATTATATTTATTTTATTATTATATAATTATAAATATTAATATATTAATAATTAAATAAATTATGTTTGAAAAATTCCCATCTTTCTTCTTTTAAATCTTTGCAACCAGCATAAAAAGTTTACAAAAACTAAACTGTGTCGTTTTTCGTTTTTAAATATTATTATTTTTCTTAATTTTTCAACTTTCTTGCATTTTATCTGTGCAAATGTCTCCTAACAGTTTCTAAATGAAGTAATCTTATTAAACTATGACAGCCTTGTAGGTACAATTAAATACATGCACTTTTCATTTGTAAAAACAAGGGATGCATTTATCCAAATGAATAGTTAGTTCATCATTGATAATGTTGATTGATCAAAGTATTTTCTGTGATAGTTTATCACAATGTTCATGGATGAAAAGTAACTATATACTATTTATTTTGTGCTGATCAAAGAATCACTGAGAATCAGAATCAACAAATACCTTTTGCAGGGAGAATCAGTTGCTAACGACTTACTAGTTTTGGGACGACCAAAAAAGAAAATAATAAACATACATGTGAAAACAGAAGTACAAACAAATATGCAATTCATTCAGTTTCAGATTCATTGATTCAGTAACACGTGTAAATGTGATACGATTATGCACATAGACATACCCAAAAAGCACAAGAAAGAGAGAGGTATAAAGGCTCCAAGAGCAACTCACGAAATTCTCTCTTGCATTTTCATTTTTCCAATTCTCAAACCTCTTTATCCATATCACACCAAACCCAACACAATCACGTACCGGTCCCTTTTCTTCTACCTATCCATTAATCCATTCACATCCACACACACAACAACAACTTTCAAACACACACTTTTCTTGCTTTTGCAGAATCATTGAAGGAGAATTCGCGCAGAGATATGGGAACGGGGGCATCGAAGGACGAGGAGGAAGGGAGCAAGGAAGGGAGTGACAGGCTCGACCATGCGGGTGGCCAACTCTACGTCTCTCTCAAGATGGAGATTCACAAGCTCACTGGGGACCTTGTTCCTCACGTTTATGGCTCTCTTCCTCTCGTCGGCTCTTGGGATCCTTCCAAAGCTGTAATTTTTGTCCCTGCCCTTTTCTCATTTCGCGTCATCTTCGTCTGGGTATGTCTTCTTTTTCCTTGTTTCTCATTCCTTTTTCGGTTTTGGTGTTAGCTTTTCATGGAGCGGGAATCGGTGTCAATGTGGGAACTTAGCTTTGTTGTCCCTCCTAATCACGGTAATACCTTCTACTTTGTCTTTTCTTTCTGTTTCTGATTCTGTTTCCCAGTTTTTTTTCAGTTTAATGGTCATCCAGTAAAATCAATTTTATACTATAATCCAATCACAAATTACGTTATCTAATACTTTTAAGTAGATTTTATAGAAGTTGATAGAGAGCAATTTAGTAAAACCTCATGAGGCAATCCCACAATTACAAATTTTCTTCAAATCTGTTTGGTCGTCAGTTACTGAACCGTATTGGTAGAGCTTGAAGAGTTCAGCTTGGTCGTTTTCATAGGAGGGGCCAAAACGATTTTCCAGGACTTAGTGAAAATATCCCAAGTTGTAAACTGGGAATTGTGCTGCATCCATTTAAACCAGCTGAGAACATCACCTCTCATGTAGAGGGAAGTCATATGAAGGCGTTGTTCAAGAGGAATCTGGTAAAGGGAAAAGAACTATTCAGCTTGAAATAAATAGTCAAGAGGTTCCGAGCCACCAAAAGCCACTGGTTGCAGTTTTGGGGAGCGGAATGAGGGAGAAAGGGTGTGTGTGTGTGTGAAGAGGCTGAATAGCATAGTGAGGTGATGAGGGAAAGGTGTTGTGGCGGTTGGTCGATGAAGGAGGGGTGCAAAGGATGCATGGGGTGATTCGTGAAAAGGGACAATGGTCGTGGTAACATTATAGGAAGGAGGTGGAGAAGGTAGGGGTTGAGTAACCATGAGGGGATATGGCATATAGTAAGTGGGGTTTTGGTGAGAGGTAAGGATAGGTGCCAATGTTTGGGAGAGGACATAATGGTGAAGAAGTTGTAGTGACAATGATGGACTAGGGTGGTGAAGTGGGGGTCGTAGCATAGGTAGTTGGGAGGACAAAACCTGGTTGGTGAGGGAGGTAATGGAAGCTTGGAGAATTCCATGATGGTTGTCTAAGGTTTGTTAGAAGCAAGAAATGGTCATCTTGAGCCTCCGAGCTAGCTTGTAAGGAAGTAACCATCTCATAGACGGTTTTGAGAGGATTGCAGGATCCTTGGACGAAGGTTTGGGAGGCATGTCAATAACAATGAAAAAACCAAAGTTGTTAGGTGACTGCTACTATTATCTAAGAAGGAAATGCTTTGCAGGGAAGATAGTAAAGAAAGTAGAAAGAGAATTGATATTTTTCATTGCTCTAATTTTGTAAGAGTAGTCCTACGAATGTTACTGGGTAGGATTGCAGTAAAAGGGGCGAATATATACAGCTCATAAGGATAAAATAACCAACAGAATCCTATTCTAAGATAAAGTCTTTTGTCCATGGTGGTCTGGTGGCTTTTCTTTTAGGTGGTCCACTAACAGATTTATGATTGATGATTCAATATATAGACCTTTTCTCTCTTATTCCTCCCATCCAAGTGTTGTAGTTTCCAATCAGCTTAATTTCTATGCACTGTCATTTTAAACATGTTTTACACTTTTAATCAGATAGAAACCATGTAGGACAAAAAGTTATCATAAAAGTCCACAAATTAAGCATATACTCGGTTTCTAATTGAATGACAGCGTAAAGTATATAATTTTCTCATTTTTAATAATATGTAATTGATTTAACAAAGTTGTCTTAGCAATATTGGGAAACCAATTGATTTTGGTTATGGAAAGTGTGTTGTGCTTGACTGTGTCAACAGTGAAATTAAAGGGGTTTTGGTTTTTGAATTATGTGTGGGTTTCAGAGTTTAGCTTGGTTGTTCTACATAATCAATATAATGCTTGTTTCCTTCCCTTGCTTTGTTTGCTTTGAGTTACATGTGCGGTTTCTTTGCTTTTTTGCATTCAAAAGTTTTGATTTTTTAATAATTTGTCTCTTGCTTTATGAATATGTATGTGTGCATGGATCTGGGATGTAGGAAGGTGCCAGAAATTGGAAGGAGAAGGGAAAAAGTTAGACAGTGAGGGACTAAAAAAATTAAGTGTCTTTACTGTTTGTTTGGACAAACTTATTTATAAGCACTTTTAGTAGAGAAAAATTGAAATTAACTTCTCCATGAGTTAAAATTAGCTTATACATATTTCTACAAACATTGTCGTGTAACTTCTCTAAATTTTTACTTTAAATTTATGTATAAGCTAATTTTAACTTATCGAGAAATTTATTTTACTTTTTTTCTTGTTTTTCTCTTCCAGAAGTACTTGTGGAGAAACTCGTACAAACATATCCTTTAGAATACTAAAATAAAAATTGTGTAAGCACGTGCAATGAGATGCGATGTAGTCACCTCACCAATTAGTGGCAACTAGGAAGCAACAAATAGTAATGTAAAAGAATAAATACGAAAGGACTATTTTAAAAAGAAAAGATAAAAGGTAACAAAAAAATGAGTATATTGTATAGACTAAAATTTAAATATGTAATTAACCCTTTGTCTCTTTCTTTTCCTTATCTCATTCCCTTAACAAAAGTATGCTTAATAAAATAGTACCTGATGTCTTAAGATTGAGAGGTTATTGGGAAAAAAGGAAGGATAATGTGACTCTTAGCAATGGCTTTGTTGCCTTTAACATAAGAAGGAATCCAGAATTAAGGAGTCCTGGCAATTTTGTGGAATGAAAGGAGTTAGGTTATGGAAATTGTGTTGTGCATGATTTTGACATTACTGAAATTGAAGGAGTGTTTAGATTTTTGAATTATTTGTGGGTTTCAGAAACCTTGGATTTCAAATTCCTGTTGAAGCCCAAGGACAGCAATGCACCTTGTTTTGTTGAGGAGGGTCCAAGCCGCCTGCTTGTTGGGGGAGCATTGGAAGAGGATGCCAGGCTTGCATTGTTTAGGCTTGAAAGCGGTGAGGTTCTTGAGTATCAAGTGTTTGTCAAAGCAGACAGGGTTTCTCCATTTGACCTTGCTGCTAGTTGGAGGGCTTATCAGGATAATTTCCGGCCTTCATCTGTGAGATGGATTCCTGATGTCAGCATAAATTCAGCACCTCAGACAGGTGGTGAGGTAAAAAAAGCAAAACAATCCTTCTTGGAACCTTCATTTTACTTTGTAATCCACTGTTTCACAGAATGTTAATCTTGTTCTGAGGTTTGAGATAGTATGCACATGTGGGATGCCTTGCACTTAAAGCCTCACCTTTTTCTAAACAATAATTTTCAAATAGTGCCAAAATATTGGTCAGTTTGATATTCTATTTAATTTTTCCCTTGATTGTTCAATATGTGATATGTAATCAGGCGTTTTCTTCAATTGCAACTCTGTAGTATTTTTCTAATCTGAGGGGGATTCTACTTGCAATGTTTATTGTCAAGCTTCAAGTGATTTAGGCTTACTTTATTTTTTGGTCCAGAATGGTTCTTCTGTGGGTTTGGAACTTGATCTTGAGCATTATGTTGTCCCAACTCCAGCAACTTCTGCAAATACAGCCCATGTATACGCAGCTAACTTGACAGAGAATCCAAGGTCACTTGCTAGTGGGTCTAGCAGCAATTCATCTCCCATCAAGGTTTTACTTTCAAAACTGCATTCTATAGTTATATTATATTTTCTAAATGGACTATTAGCTGTACAGCTTATTTTTGTGAGGATAATTTGACTAATTAGAAACATAAATCGGTCCATTGTTATCCCTTCAATAAATTTTAAGTGCTTACTTTCAACCTGTTCACTTTTTCACCATGAATCCTCACTCTTTTTTTGTAATGTATCTGCAATTGGATGTATATTAGAGTTTATTTGGTTCAAGATTGAACATGCCTTCTGTGCTCCATAATTTTGATTATCAGACAGATGCTTGATATTATAATAATGTGCAAATTTGGTGCTTTCTCATCAACCTTTATTTTTCTATATTTGTAGTGGATAAGTAACAGTATTTACGTAAAATTAATTCTTTTAAGAATGAAATGAAATCTCTTCTGTTTGTGGACATCTATGACTAGCAGGCAGATGATTAACTCTACTTACTTGACTCTCTCTCTCTTTGATATATATCTTTTTGTCCTTATGAGTAACAAATAACAGAGGTATGGGGTGTTTAAAATGAAAAATGGCACTTCAAACGTTAGAGGAAATACATAAGGAAGTATGCTACTAGGTTACTATTTAACTCTGGGAAACAGAAAAACATTAAGCCGAAACCTTTATTTCTAAGATAACAGAGATTCTTTATAACAAAAAGGAATTAATACAATATATAGAGGAGATTTGATATCTCTAATAATAAAGATATAATATGAGATTAAATAAAAATGTTCCTAATTATACATCTAAATATTCCTGATTATATAGTATCAACTCCTTGTTTACATAATTATAACAGTTACATTGACTCTTGCTCCTGCAACACATAATTCATTACATCTAATAGGTTATGCTGATGTTCCAATCAGGAGATGGAGGTTATTGTGCCTGATCCATCTAGGACGTTTCAAAGTTCTGGAATGGTTGAATCCAAGTCAGTTGGAACATTTTCGCCTCTCCAAAGGCAAGAGAGTCAGAAGGGACTTTTTGTTGATAGAGGTGTTGGATCTCCTAGACCTGTAAAATCTTCTAGTTCAAATATTTTCTCTGCTGATACCAAGGTTTGTATAAATGATTTCCATTTCTGTTTATTGTTCAAATTTATTGCATGTCAAATAACTTATCATACTGTGAGGTTGTTCACAAATAATTGTTTTGCTCCTTTGCCTTTTTATTGATAGAATTCAATGCCAGCTGCTGCTGGAGCTGTTGCTGCTGCAGCTGTTGCTGATCAGATGATGGGTCCCAAGGAAGATAGACATCTGGCAATTATCCTGGTATTATTCTGTCACGGTGAATATTTAGTTACTGATTCAAATCTTGGTACTTAGTTTCTCTTTTGTTATGGGATGATTTGTTTCCTGGTTTCTATTTTGTTATGAGATAATTAGTTTCCTATAATTAGTTTCTACCTTGTTTAGTTTCCTTTTCTGAGTTGTTTTTCCTATTTTCCTTCTCATTGGCCAATCTACTTAAGCCTTTGACCTGTAAATGTTTAGGAGCTATCTGAATAATATTTCTTTGTTTCATATCAAAATTTTCTTGAATTGTTCATTACTGTGCTGCACTATTTACTCATCAATATCCATAGTTTTAGTAATTCTCAGTCACTGTTTTTTATTGCTTCAATGTGGAGTTCTAGTTGTAAGTTTAGAAGATATGCCAAAAGCTTGAATTTGGAAATTACTTTTATGTAGGTGGGTCTGCCCGCCCGAGGCAAAACTTTCACAGCAGCTAAACTTACAAGATATCTTCGTTGGTTAGGTCATAATACCAAACACTTCAATGTTGGGAAGGTTGTTCACGTTCTTAAGATCATTCATTTATTTAATCAGTATACTTTGACCTAGTTATAAACTGGAAATACATCAATTGTCATGTATGAACTTTGAAGATTAACAAACTTATTTATTTATGTTGCAGTACCGTCGCCTTAAGCATGGAACAAATCAGGTAATGTTTATCTGTGAAATCATTACGCCTTCTCATTTAATGATTATCTGCATAACTACATATATTTAATAGCACAAAAGTTATCATCATTGCAGAGAAATGTTGTCTCACTTATCTAGTTGTTGCTTTATTTTCATTGCATGTAGTACTATATACTCATGCATGATACTGATTATCATAAGAATATCTGGTTCATGGTAATGCAGAAAGTATAGGGTGAAAAAAGTGTGGTAGAAAGTTCCGATACCATTTGATAAGAACCTTAGTAGAATTTCACCATAGCTGTCATTGTAGTTGGAGGTCAAGTGACTTGAAGAAAATTCCGTTATATTCAACAGAAGAAATTGGAATTCAATTGAATAGTTGATCCAGCTCCACCACCGATGAAATATTGTGTAGGAATGTGACATTTTGTGCCTAAATGGGTATGTTTGCAGCATTACTCGTTTGACAAAGTGGGTCTGGAAGGACATCTAGTTTGAATAGCTAGGGAATTTACATTACAGAGAAATCTACAGTTGTTTATGCTTAGGGACTTCATGATGATTTTAATGGGGTGCTGGTTTTCGTGATTTTATACCTAGGGAACGAGTACGATGCCAAAGCGTCATGCATAGGTGGCAGCATTTCACATTCAGAAAGAACGAAATTGAAGTAACAATCTGTTCTATTATGTTCTCCTCTGTTCCATCCCTTTTTGATGGAATCAAAATGTAGCAACTTTTAAAACCCCCACCCCAATCTCCTATTTTGTAAATTCACCAAAAATTGAGAACAAAATTCATGTGTAGATTCTGTGTTTGTCAAGTGCTACTGTAGATTCTGTTCAGGTGTAAGGTGTTCACTATTTTTTTTTTTTTTAAATAATTGTTTGACCTTTCATTGGTAGATAATAGACATTGGCTTGAATTAGTAAGTGAGCATTTCAATTTATTCATCCTTAAAACAGGTATTCACAAGGACACACTTATTAATGAGTCCAAGTCACTTGACCTAAAATCTTAGTTTTTAAGCTGTGGGAGACAAAAAAAATGTTTTTATAACACACCCTTTCAAATGAAATCCTTGTGGGATTGAAATGTGGACCAAATATATTGTTACAATTTCGTTTTGCTGAACTTGAATCTGTTATATTGAGCTAACACTCCAAGAATGAATTTTATTATCCTATCATCATTGATGAGGCACATAGTATACTAATACTAATTCTCTGCCTTTCATTCTTCCAGACTAACACTCAAAACAAATATCAAATGTTAGGACTTTAGCACAAGAGGAGAGCCCAACCCAAAAGACTAGACCTTTAGGTAGGAGAGCCTTAAAGCTTAAGTACCACATCAGGAAGCTCATCCTAATCAATGTGGAACTCCCAACATGATTCCCTTTCTAAATGATATGTTCTGGAAATCAAAATGTTGCACCACTAGTCTCATGTTTTCTTGGGAAATCTTAATCATGTCATTCTTCTCTGCAGTCTGCTGATTTCTTTCGAGCTGATAATCCTGAAGGAATGGAGGCACGCAATGAGGTAGTTTTTATCTATTTTTTATAATTATATAATTTAGTAGATTAACTGCAAGTCTGTGATAACTGACCTAGTAAAACCTATAGCTTTCATGCTATGCCATAATTGTTTACTATTACTAATTATTTAAAATTCTGTGATTGTTTGCTACTATATTTTGTTGAATCGTTCCATGGGACTATATTCTTTCTTGAATCTTTTTCTTTTAACAAATTATTTTGTCTCGGGCCTTTCAAGGAAACCAAACTAACTGTTTTTTTTTTTTCCTGAATCATCCATGCCACTGTTTCTTGAACAAAAGTATTATTTATCATGTGCGAATATTCTATATGATTGGTAATTACAACATAGTGCAAGACCTCAAAAGGGATGGGAAATCAGACGGTGAAAAACAGGGGGTTGACATAGTTTAATCCTTTTTTTCTATGTACAAGGGTTAATGTTATAACGCTAAGACTCTGATTTATTTTTAATATGTCTGTTAATATAAAGTAACACCACCCAGCTAATCTAGAATAAATGAAACAAAAGAAAAAATCATATTCGCAGGCATCACCATGTTTAGACCGTGTTAACCTTCAATATAATGTTACTTCAAATATTTGATTCACAATGTTGCTCATAAAGTTGACCCCACGTTGACCCTTTCTCTGTGTACATAGTTTTAATATATCACGTGCCATTAGGTAGCAGCACTGGCTTTTGAAGATATGTTCTCTTGGATGCAAGAAGGTGGCCAGGTAAGTTCATTTTTGTTATTTTAATGTGTTCTTTCATATTATTTTGCTAATTTTTAATTTTGATTTAGGTTGGGATATTTGATGCCACAAACAGTAGCAAGGAACGAAGAAATATGCTGATGAAATTGGCTAAAGGAAGATGCAAGGTAGTCAAAGATGGAACTGGAAATAGAATATGATATTTAATTTTGAACTCTTCTGATCCATATTTGTGTTTTCATTGTAGATAATCTTCCTTGAAACAATATGCAATGATGTAAATATAATTGAAAGGAATATTCGTCTGAAAATTCAGCAAAGTCCTGATTATGCAGAAGAGTAATGTTTCATTTAAAACCTGTGATATTTTGATGCCTATGTGGATACACATGCAATTAACTTTCTTTTGCAGGCCAGATTATGAGGCTGGATTGGAAGACTTCAAAAATCGTCTAGCAAATTATGAAAAGGTACGTGTATACCATACCATGTTCTTTTAATGACTGTTCAAGCTGAGGTTTTTCCTTAACTAATGTTGATTCCATGCACCAGGTTTATGAAACTGTAAATGAAGGATCTTACATAAAAATGATTGATATGGTCAGTGGACATGGTGGACAAATACAAGTAAGCTCAATGTTTATTCCTTTGTTTCATTGAACACAATCCTTTTACACAGTTGATTGTTGGGTTGGCTAGTCAGAGATTGCATTCGAAAGTTTATTGTCCGTATAGTAGCTGTTATTTGATAGTTGAAGGGGATAGAATGAAGTAATACTATACAAGAAATCTGTGATGGGATTAGCATGTGTTGATAATTGTAGAAGATGAAAAAATGTTAAAAAATATGTAGTTCAGCAGCATATTGAATGTGTTCTTTCCCTTTCCCTGCGTGCATGTCCTTGAGTTTTGCTCTACCCATTTAGTTTCAATTGTGGCTTTGATTTGTTAATCGTTAATAACTTCTGTCTTTTGGTCTAGGTGAACAATATTAGTGGCTACCTTCCTGGACGAATTGTCTTTTTCTTGGTAAGCTTTTTTTAAATGTAGTTAAATACCAAAATTACAGTCGAAGATTGGCATACATGCACAAAACAAAATAAACAATTAAGTTGATTAATATACTTACCTGACCCAATATTGACAAAATGTAAATGACCTATCACTCCGAACTTTTATCCTTTGAAGGTACAAAGTTCCTTAAAATTAACCCACATTATGTGATGTAAATAATTTGGTTGGTCTTATGTGATTAAATGCATAATTGAGCTTTCACAATTGGCCTTGTGGAAAGCCAGTACAATGCTTTTTTTAGTGGCCAGGGTCTGACTTTATCGTTTATTGGTCAGATGCAAGATGCAAGAATCTTCTAAAAATCAAGAGAACATTTTTATGATACTTTCCTTATAACTACTCCTCAAATGCAAAGTTCTATTAGCTGAGCTCAAATCCTGAGGACTATTATACTCAATCTGAAAGAACAAAGTGTCTTTTGTTGACTGTAGACAAGATGGATAGCTATTAATTATAAGCAGGTGTTTCTTAAATTTTGTTTTAGGAATAATGCTGGCGACATGATGCAGGAAGTGAAATATTAAATTTAATTGGCCGGGTTAGGAATTCTTGACCAGATTAAGGGTAAAATATTATCGAGTAAAACCATTGTATTTTATGCTTACATAGGGGAGGTTTACAATAATTAATACGTAGCTAATATAATGTCCAAGTTGACTCATGTTAACTTCATGGAACATGAAATACGCAAAACCCATGGATGCTGGAACTAAGCTAATTAATTAGTTTTTTATCTTCAATCGTACATGCATGTCAATATTCCTGGAAAATGTTACTGAGGAAATAGCACTGCTCAGTCTGAATTTGACTTAAATGGACATGCTCTTCTTGGTGAATGGTTATAAAATGAAAATGGTTTTTATAGAAGATTAATGATAGTTGAAAAAGTGATATATTTTAGAAAACCAATATCTACGAAGCTATGCATAGACTTTGTGTCAATGGTAACTTTTTTATGTCTATTTAATTTTCATACATTTCTATGAACCTCAATTTATGTGCTGCAGGTAAATACACATCTTACTCCACGCCCAATATTACTTACTCGACATGGAGAAAGTCAGGATAATGTGAGAGGCAGAATTGGAGGAGATACTGCAATAAGGTATTTTCTTAGTTTTGAAAGAGAGATGAATATAAATCAGTATACGAACAATTTGACCACTGTTTTTATTTATTAACAAATACATTGTGGAAAGTGGGGTTTCATTATTTGAACCTTTAAGATTCCCTGTCTTCTTTTTCTTCAATCTTCCCCTCACCCCTTTCAATTGTAGAAATAAGGCTTGTGACTTCTAGTGTAATTTCACATTTGGTTTCTGAGGGAAGACAAAGGGTTATTAGTTAATAAATTCAGGGACTTTCATACATGTTTGAAATGGTAAAATAGTTCTAATGTTTGAATGTTGGCTCAGTACTCTCTTTTCTATGTGATATCTGACATTTTTTAGAATCAATTTTAATATTTGGCTGAATTCCTAGAGCTCTATGCAATTTGTTGTTACAGTGAGGCTGGGGAACTTTATTCAAAGAAACTTGCCAATTTTGTTGGAAAGCGTCTCAAATCAGAACGAGCTGCTTCTGTAAGCTTTATCAACTGTATAGATTCAATCTCTGTCATTTTCCTTGAAATTCAATGCTCAAACAAAGTTTATGCTTGAAGCTATTATCCTTCTACGCTTGTATGGCTAAGTACTTGTCTGCTAAATCTGCATATAACATTTACGTTGAACTGTGTTCTAGTGCCAATGATTATAGGAATCTGCTGAACAGCATGTATAAATATAAGCAAGTGTTAAAGTGATGGGTGATTTGTGGTATTTTGTAACTGGTTTGTCTAGATTTGGACTAGCACACTACAACGAACAATTCTCACAGCAAGTCCAATTGTTGGGTTTCCTAAGGTAACTGTCAATCTTAAGCTTATTTTTGTGTACTGCAATGTTATTTATCTCACAAGAAATAGGTTCACAAATTTACACATTATGACCTGCTATCTATATGTTAGATACAATGGCGTGCACTTGATGAGATAAATGCAGGGGTGTGTGATGGTATGACATACGCTGAAATCAAGAAAAACATGCCAGAGGAATATGAGTACGTTGCAAACTTGTACTCTCTTTCTTCTTTGCAAGTGAATGCAGCTAAATGTATCAGATATCAAATAAGCACAGTGTGAAACTTCTATTGTTTTGGGGTTAGAAGATAATTAAGTCATGGCTATTATCCACCCCTCTTCTTTTCATATTGCAGGTCCCGCAAGATGGACAAGCTTAGGTATCGTTATCCTCGTGGCGAGTCTTACTTGGATGTTATTCAAAGGTACATTTTATGTTATGAACATTATTTAGCTCCTTGCTTCAACTTGCTTGATGCAAATAACTCCAGTTTTACTAATAATACAGGTTAGAACCTGTAATTATAGAGCTTGAGCGACAAAGAGCACCTGTTGTTGTGATATCTCACCAGGTTCTACACAAGACATTAAGCTAAATCCCTGCTTCTATGGTTGACTTGTTCTAGTCACTGAGGTTTTCCGATACTTTCTAATTGCAGGCAGTTTTGAGGGCACTATATGCATATTTTGCTGACAGGCCTTTGAATGAAATTCCGCATATTGAGGTTAGCTGAACTTCTATCATATATGTTCATTAGATGGTTGCATATGAAACATGGAGTTGAATGATGCTTTGGTCTAATTGACTTGGTTGCAAATATTTAAAGAACAACGAATATGGCCTCACAATTCTTGATAAGAAAAGGAGAAAACACAATATCATTAGTCTTGATGTTACTATTCTCCAATCAGATTTGGAGTTTTATCTTGGTAATACTTTATTTAATGAAATTATTTTATGGCAGTGAAACTTCAAAGTTGATTGGAGAACAATGGCTTATATTGCATAAGTTTTCTTTATACAAAATGATGCATAGACACCAAGCT
>Ga0099825_1005402_pt1 | contig 16399 bp, 7 predicted proteins | sample SiratroredBW_FD_76838 | JGI IMG/M metagenome (GOLD analysis project Ga0099825, IMG submission 76838) | Root nodule microbial communities of legume samples collected from California, USA - Siratro red BW | ecosystem: Host-associated > Plants > Roots > Nodule | place: USA: California | collected...
TAATAATAATAATAATAATAATAATAATAATAATAATAATAATAATAATGTTATCAATAACATTAATAATATTTTTTGTATAAATATTAATATTATTAAAAACTTTAAAACTATTATAAACAACATTAATAATTTAAAAAAAATATAATACTGATAATAATAATAATTATAATTTTAATAATATTTTAACTAACAATATTAGAAATAATAATAAAAACAATAATATTAGCAATAATATTAATAATATTATTAATAATATCAATGATAATAATAATATTAATAAAACTAATAATAATATTAGTAATAGTAATACAAATTTAATAATAATAATAGTAATAAAAGTGTTAAAAATACCAATAATATTAGTTATAGTATTAATAATATCAATAAAAATATTAATATTGTTAATAATATTCATCTTTACTAATGTTATTATTAATAAATAATATAAATATCATTAATAAAATATAATAATAGTTTTATCTATAAATATAAGTTCCTAAGTATTACCCATAGACATAGGTCCGTAAGTATTACCCACGGACACATATATGTAGGTATTACCTACGAAAATAGTTCGTGGGTAATAACTAGATACCAATATCCGTAGGTAATACCTACGAATATGTGTCTATGGGTAATATCTATGAAGCTATGTCTGTGGATAATACCTACGGACTTAAATCCGTGGGTAATACATACAGATACAAATATGTAAGTAATAATCCATAAGTAATGCTGAATTTACCTACTGATACAGATTCGTAGATAATAATCCGTGAGTAAATTGAGTTTTTCTTGTATATTAATCCGTGACTAATAATATCATCTGGTATGTATTAATTTACAAAACATATATCAGATCGTATCTGATATGATATATATAAGTTTTTATAATTATATATTAAATAAATTGTCATCTGGTATATATTTTAAAAATAATACAAACCGAATTTAGTATGTATTACTTTCAAAATATATACTGGATGACACCTCATCCAATATACAATTATAAAAGTTGCAGGATTTTAACTCTGTTGTCCATTATGCCGAACTTCAAAATTAATCCATCAAAACTATAATACTATATAATACAACACGAACCATAAGATAAGATTGGTGACGAAGATGTACAAACGTTGACAACGAAACGCAATCAAGATAAACAACGACGAAGTGCAGAAATACGAAGTTTGAAAATCCAAAATAAAAACATAGAGGGTGAAGGGTAATATAAGCTTGATTATGTAATTTTATATTAAAGATAAAATAGACTTTTCAATAAGTGTAATATGAAGGTCGAGTTCGGATAGAGTTAATGAGTTCCAAACCCGTTCAGAATTCATTTATATAAATCTCCTCTTAATTAATATGCAAGATGGAGTGTGATGTGATTAATCTGATTTGTTGACATAATATCCAAATTTTTAAATATATGTATAGTTAAACTGTAAAAAGAAAAATATGAATTTAAAAATAAGGTTGGGATAACTTGGAATAATAACTCAATCTTAACACATACTACTAATTTTAAAACCTGAATTTGTCAAATAAACAGAATACGTCGAGTCATGCACACTCCTTTATTTGTTTTAACAAGGCCAACTTCAACACAAAAGCACGTCTTTCGTGAGATAATCTATTTCTTCATAACGAAAAAATATCTCAACTATTTATTTATCTTAAATCTCTGTATAATTTTACTGGTCCCAACAAACCTTATCGTATGTTTGGTGATAAAATAATTATAACAATAATTAATTTTATTAAATAATTTCAAATTTCATCCAAAAGTTGAAAAGGTGAAAATTTTTTTATTCTTATTTTTTTTCAAATTCATGTCTTTTCTTTATATATTATTTTTTAATAGATTTTAAGTTTAATCGAGATAAAAAGAAATGTCTAGAGTTTTATTTAATCTTTCCTTTAGTTTAGAACAAACTATTCAAATAATTAGTATTAGAATTAAAATCACAAATTTATTTTTAAATTAAAGAATTATTAAAGAAGAACTATTGTAAATTGTATCAATTATCTTATAACATAAATTAAATACATTAAGTTATAATTAAAGAAAGTTTAATTCTTAATGGAACGATTATTGTGAAAGAAAATAATTCTGAGTAATATCATTATCCATAAGAGTGATCAAATGAATCAAGAGTCACCATAATGCATAAACTTCTATCATCTTAAACCTTAATTATCAGCTATAACCTAAACCCTAAACTTCTATCATTTAATGATAAATGCTTGATGCAATCAAACAAACCTTTCTTATAAACCATAGGTGCTGTTTAAAATACTTTAATAAGTTAATTTATTAGTGAAACTCTGTCACTGATCGAATAGCTAGACATGACCCAGGTTATGTATAAACAATATAAAAACAAAGTATTTAGTGCCTCTATCTATTACATGTGGACTTATGTTCTTCATCATCACAAAACATTTTTTAAAAGATTTGTAAATTTCTTTGTAAACCTGTCGACAATCCTCTATAATATCTATTAGACAAAATTACATAAAGCTTTTAAAAGTCAAATTTAAACTCTACTCAACTCATCTCTAGGACTAATAGTTTATTTTAGTTATGACAGAAACACATTTCCAAAATCGAACAATTTGACATGCCATGTTTCAAACAATTTTCAAGCTAGTTTGCAAGTTTGATATCAAATGTAAAATAGCATAAATAATGTGATATTCACTTACTAGGCACTTTTGAATTGTTATTTTTATTTTATTTTAATGACAAAATTTACAGTGGATACAATAATAACTAGGTACTTTTGAACAAAACATTTTTACATACAGTACAGGACCTAAGTCCCGTAAATGACTAACCATGCGACAAGGAAGAGGATCAAATGGTCCAGAGCTTCATGAAGGCGAAGTATTGGGGTCTGTATCGGAGATAAGTCGAACCTCGTATAAGTCTTTTTCGCCCTTACCTGCACCCAATTATTATGTCAGAATGTATTCACCCTTCCTACACATTGTCACTCACTTTGCATTTTAATAGATTAAACTATTAACTTGGTTTCTATAGTTTTCCTCATTTTAAGATACAAGAAAATTAAAAGGTTTCGTACCTACACTTGAATAGAAGTTTTGGTACCTATTGTTACCACGGTTAAATGCTGCTTCTGCTACTAACACAGTTACAAAATTTTCTAAAAGGTATAAAAACATGGAAAACTAACTGTAGCAAATTTACACAGTCAGAAATTTTTATAGGAGTTTTACACTCCAAAAATGTTTGGTAGCAATGTTAACACCAACATTGTTAGCCACATTAATAACAATGTTAATGTAGGGACTAAGAATTACAATTTTCTCATTTCGACACTAGAAATTAAAATGGAACCACTGTAGCGACCAAATGAAGATTAGCATACGCAGTTTAGCAATTTTAAAAACTAGCACTAGATATATGCTCATTTTTTAGAATAATATTAGCAATTCAGCACGCAAAGTTTGAATGTTCAAACTCACCAATTTCAGCTGTAATGCCTGGCCCAAAGAACGAAGCAAATTTGGCCTAAACAATTGAAGATTGAGAAATAGTTAACATCAATATCTTCTGATATTAAAACCCTTGAGGATTTAAGAGTTGCAGTGAATATGAATTGGAATAATTAAATTCCGAAAGCACTAGTAAGCCAAAGTTAAATTTAAATAATATGATTTGGTTATGCATAGCAGCATATGGATAACCTGTTATGAAAAAAGTACATTTTATCTCTTGAGAATTGCTTTAACTTCTACGCAATTTTGGAGTTAATAAAGTGCAGCATAAATCGCGAGGAGTTGAGGTTTACTTTTTATTTTTTTATCTTCTATCAATTGGGTCCCTCTCTTCATCACCCCATGCAAAATGGCCTATATAGGGTTCATAACTATTCTTCGTATTATAGAATGTTTAACTAGCCATCATTATATCTGGCTCTACCCAAATTCTTCTGAATTACCCAATATTTCCCACTCGTCCGGATGTTACTAAGCAGTTTTGGATATCTCAGGTTGGGATCGGTTTGTCTTACTCCCTACCCAACTAAAAATTTTGACAGGATCATTTTTTTGAAATAGCTCAATGGTAGATTAAATAGTATATATTTAATATTACGAAACAAATATGATCAATATATGTAAAATATTATTCATTAAGTAGTAAGTCCCATTATTAATACGTATTAGAATATATAAATTTTAAGAGAATACAGGACAGGACCCCACTCCGGGTAGCAAGCTGAAATAGAACCCAAACCTGCTCTCAAAAACATCACAAGCATAATTCTAAAACCCACATATGTCAAATTAATTAGGGGCAATGAGATTTAGGTTCTGGTATTTCTGTTCTTTCATTCTTCTATTTTTATTTTCTTTTTTGAGTTCTTCTCAAACTCCCCGTCCCGCCCCGCCAAATAGAGTACAAGGAAAAGACCTCACGAGTTATCTAGTTTCTAGCACTTATATCTCGAAGATCCAAAGAGTCCCATCATCTTCACGAACATGCAAAAAAATTAATACAAAATTTTACATAATTAAAAAATAAGCTCCAGGAAACATAGCGGAATACCTGTCTTTGCTCAAAATCTGACAACTGCAGAGCCTTGGCCTCAAAAACCAAAACCAGACAGTATTTACCATCTTGTGTGACCTAAGATATAACCACATAAAGAGACAGGATTAATAGGGGAATGACAAAAGTCTAATAAAAAAAAATGATCCTATAAATAATATGCTTGATGCATTAAGAATATTACCAAAAGCTTTAGCAACTAAAATGGCTTATGGAATCCCTTAATATTTATAGAATATTACACTAGAAGGTTTTTGTACTAATGACAAAAGCGTGAGCAACCAAAACGGTTTAGGTAGGCCATTCTACTTAAATGAAAAAACAATATTGAAGGGACCCAATCTTGGAACAAAGAATATCTGCTGGAGACTAGAGCTTGTCTATTGGCAGTACTCATTCACAGAAAGTTATTGAAACATTTAAAATAATAAATAAGTTCTATAAAAGATGGAGTGGTTAATAAAAACATAGCACAAGCACCAAATGTGTAGAAATAAAAAGAATTCAAAACAAGTCCTATTTTGGCTTGAAATTACTAAATTTCAAGTGGTTTACCTGTAGCTTTTATACCCTGAACCAACAAAAATTCTGAGACAACACAAGAAATTCAGTTGAATCTCATGGTTCTCAAAAGACAAAAGACAACCTGGGTGCTTGAGTTTAATCAAAAAGAATCTTATAAAAGGGTACTCAGAGTGATGAGGTGGCCATGTGGGTAAAGGGGATAGAGGTTAAAGGCTTGAGATGCAAAAGGACTCCATGATACACTAATAGATTGATAGAACAAATGAAGCCAAAGCAGATAAAAGAATATGAATGAAACTTTAAAGCAGTTCATAATATATATAGAGTGATGAACGGTAGTGAGCGTGTGAGAGAAGAGACATAACTAGTACCATAAGTGTTAGATCAAAGTTTAACACACCCTTTGAGTTGTTTAGATTTTGTGCTTAAACAACAAAGTATAAAACATAATTATGTTAAAGTTGGATGCAATGGACTTAGCTCATGTTTTTTCTGTTGTTATTCCTATCTATAAATAAACAAATCTATGTGTATATTTTAGACATGGGAAATTAATCCTTCCTATATTTAACATGGTGTTATCTACTGATTGGTGAAAAAATGTAAAATTGACAAGCATACTTCTTCTCGAATCATTTGTAGAACAGGAGCACTTCTCCTTGCTATTCCTCCTCCCTGAAACAAAAGACAGAAAAAATAATGGCTTGGAACAGAAGAACATATTACAAGCTACAGAAGAAGAAAGATTAAATCGCACATGCAATAAAGGCTTATTTGATGCATGAAATTATACATGTATCACAAACAATATGTATTTAATAAGTGATACAATTATTCTAAAATATATAAGAAAAGATATGTGCGAGATGCATATCTAAATATTATAAAATTTCATAAAACAGAATAAATAAAAGCATTCTGAAAATCCAAACTAAGAAACATACTTCCTGGATATTACTAAAAGAAAAATAAAAATTATAATTTGGTAACTTTATAAATTATGTTAGAATGTAATTAGTTATTAGCTGTTACAAGGATCATTGATTCCTGATTATTAGACAAAGAAATTATTGTATTTGATTTTTTAAATTGGTATAAACGACACACAACATTCAGATAACACTTCTTATATGCTATCAGTAGTTAGTTTTTTTTTTTTCCTTTCAGAAGGCCCTGATTTTTTTCTCAGGTGAACAGTACCCATGATCCGAAGAAGGCTCTGTTTTCTCTCAGGTGAACAGTACCTGCGACCACTGCGTGCCCTTTCCCTCCATCACCAAGTGTTCTTTCCCTCTGGTGACTACTGCAACAAGAACCGCCCTCTTCCAGCACATTTTCATAGTAACAACACCACTTATTCTGGTTATAAATGTTTCAATTCAAAATGGTATTGTGGACAAGTTGTACTAACTGCTACCTATCTCATCGATAGAACGTCTTCTGGAATTCTTAACTTCAACACCCCACACGCTAGCTTTCATACTTTTAACTCAACTAGTTGCATACTCCCAAACCTCCCTTAAAGGTATTTGTATGCTCAACATTTGTTCATGACACTAATCCTCATCACAACAAACCTGATCCAAAATCCATCAAATGCATTGGTTTTGGTTACTCACCTCACCAAAAGTGCTCAAAGTATTATCCTCCCTCAACCAAAAGATATTACCACACCATGGATGCAAACTATATGAAAACCAGCCTTTTACACCAAAGTTGAAATTCAGGGGGAGAAGACAGTGACCACACTTCAGGTATCAAAATTCCAACTTTTGGGACAAGACAAGATCAACACAACTAAAACTATCTCATCAAGGAATTACAAAAATTATCTCAATAGCTTTGGAAGCACCAAAAGAAATCCAAATAACAAAAACCAAGGGAAACAAACTCTCATGAACCAAACCAAGGTCCAACTACACAGGATGATGACCTGTGGGTTTACCTTAGAAAGAAGAAAACCTAGAAGGAGCTAGGATCAAACACAACTCCTAAGCCAAACCATGAAATCCACCTACTCCAAGAAACAAGGTTCACTTAGGTAATTCTTTTCGCATTTCAGAATTTGTCTCTCAAAGTATTGCTGACATTTGCATATTTCCATGAGAAAAGGGGTGAGAACCTGTGCTCTACACCCCATTGAGAATTATGTATCATATGGAAAGTTGTCACAAGGATAGAGGGCATTTCCAACTTCACTAGATAAAACCAAAATTCCAAGAAATATCCACAGATCTCTCCAACACCCCAAATGGGTTGCAACTATGACAGATCCAAGAATTGGTAAAAAATGGCACTTGAGAGTTCATTATACTACCCGAAGGAAAGAAGATTGTGGGTTGCAAGTGGATATTCTCCATTAAATACAACGTTGATAGGAGTTTAAGTTGGCACAAAGCCTGGTTGGTGGCAAAGAGATTCACCCAATCATATATTATGGGATATGAAGAAACAGTTGCTTCAGTGGGTAAACTTAATTCCGTTGAGTCATTTTATCCTTAGCTGCAAATCTGGATTGGCGAATACACTAGTTAGACATAAAGAATGCCTTTAGAAGAAGTGTTTATGCAAGTTCCACCAGGACTTGAGTCATCTAGCAGCTTAAACAAGGTATGTAGGCTTTGAATATCCTTGTATGGCCTCAAACAATACCTGAGAGCTTAGTTAATATGCTGACTCGAATAGTTAAGAAAGATGGATTCACCCAACACCAATCAGACCATACCATGTTTGTCAATCACTCTTCAAAAAGAAAGATCACTTAGTTTATTTATGTTGATGATATAGTTATCATAGGGGATATTCATGACTAAATTAGACATTTAAAGGAACTATTGGCTAAAGAGTTTGAGGTTAAAGACTTGGGACAGCTAAGAATGGGATAAAAGTAGCCCGAACTAAGAATGGGATCTATTTGTCTTAACCTAAGTACATGTTGGACCAACTTCAAGAAACTGGGATGCTAGGGTGTAAGGCAACTTACACTCCAATAGAACCAAAAAAAAGTTGCAGGTCCGAATATTCAAGTCCTACAGTCGCTAAAGATAGGTACCAAAGCCTAGTTAGAAAACTAATATAGCTAACCCACACTAGACCTGCATTGGGTTTGTTGTCAACATGGCAAGTCAAAACATGATAAACCCGTTTGACATTCACATGAAGGTTGTGAATAGAATCTTGCAATACCTCAAGCGCGCTTGATGACAAGGTCCCTAGTTCAAGAATAACTCAAATAGGGGCGTTGAAGTCTATACAAAATCCAGATTGGGCAGGTTATGCTCTAGACAGAAAATCAGCCACTGGATATTGTTTCTTTGTATGGGGAAACATGGTTGTTTGGAGGAGTAAGAAGCAACCTGTGGAGGCAAGAAGTAGTCTCCCAGCCAAAATATAGAGCCAGAGGACATGGAATTTGTGAAGGAGTTTAGCTGAAGAGAGAGTACTAGATGAATTCAAGATTCCCACAGATTACACAATGAGACTACTATGTGACAATAAGGCTGCCACTAGCACTGCAAAATACCCAGTCCACCACGATAGAACAAAGCATGCTGAAATTTATCAATATTTCATAAAGGAAAAGATAAATCATAACATCATAAAGATTGATCACGTACCATCATGCAACCAAACAGCAAAATCCTAACTAAAGCTCTGCCAAGGTACACCTATGAGAGTATGAGATCCAATCTGGATATAAAAGATATCTATCATACAGATTAAGGGGGAGTGTTGGTGATTATCTTGGGTAATCAAGATCAATAAGAATCATGCATTTATTTTGGGTAATCAGGATCATGCATTTCTAATTTGTGTAGTGATAACTCTCGTTTTCTTTATACTTTTCTAGACTAATTGCATCTCTTTGAGGTTTCTTTTGTTTCTATTTGTTGTTTTTAGTATAGATTTGTATTTTCTGTAATAATTAAGACTTGTAACAAATTTTGTATAAAAATTGTATTTTTCAGCTGAAATTCTACATAGACCATCTAATATGTTGTTTCGTTAATTTCTGTAGATTTTTTGAGTTGATTCTTGCCGCAATAGATTCCTCTTTAGGATCTTTGATGAAGACTTTGGAAGCATGAAGATTGGAGTTTTAAACTTTAAGAATGAAGCATTAGATGATCAAATAATCATTAGATGGTCAGCCTATTAGACAATCTAGAGTAGAAGAGCGAGCAATTTTGTAATTTCCTAAGTAGTAGTAGTAGTGTGGGCCCGTTTTTGCCTTGGCTTCTTTCGTCCACATCTAAATTCATGTCAAAGCTTACAAATAGGAAGTTAGAGATACGTTCAAGGCATGCTTACTAGGACAATCAGCAGTTAGGAAACTTTGCTTTTCAGTTTGTACAGTTTGCGTTTTTTCTTTGTTTTCAATTTATGCAGTTTATAGTTTTTACCAATTTAAGTTCTTCATTTTCTCTCTTCCTTCCCTCATGATTTCTCTTCTACTTTGTTAGTCTTACATTCTTTTATGTTTTCAATTCTGCAATTTCTCTACATTTCTACACTTTATTTTTCTACAATTTACATTCCAGCACTTTGCATTCCTTGTCATTTAATTTTCTGTACCTTTAGTTCTCTGCAATTGTAAGTTTCAGTCAATTTACTGTTCTCGCATTTCATTACATTAGACGGTCTAGTAGACAATTCTCCGTTAGACAATCTAATGGGTAGACTTAGCCCTTTCCTTTCGCAAATTCATTCGTGTTTTTTCTTATTGTTATGAATTTGAACTGTGTTTTCAATTCGTTTTACATTTACGCATTGTTTTTCTTGTTTATTGTATTTTCATTTTAACTGTCTAATCCCTACTCTGTTCTATGTTTAGTTTCAATTTCTACCTTTTTAATTCCAGTTTTTGATTTCAATTAGTTTTCAATTTCAATTCTTAATGGTTTTGTTCAGTTCTATCCTTTAATTTCAATCATTTTCGTTTAGAAACATTTGTTTTCTCTTGCTCTGATTTTCTGCATTTTTTAGTGTTTTTGGTTCCCTTTACATTTAGGGTTTAGGGTGTTTTTGTGAATTCCTTTCTTCCCCTAGTTTTAATTTGTTAAAGAGAATATGAACAATAGAATCATACCATATGGGATGCGTCTTTGGATATTCGACCAAGATTAGTCTCTATACTACATTAGGGGGAGCTTAGTTTTCTTTTGAAAAACTCTCTGCCACTAAGGGTCTATCATACAGCCATGATCTAGACATATATTTTCTTTCCTTTTTTTAGTCACAACTGTTACAGGAAATTTGTCTGTCCTAGATTTTAGGCAAACATTAGTCAGTATTATACTAATTTGTTGTTCCGCATTATATTTGTTTTCATTAGTTAGATGAGCTTTTGTAGTCTATATATAGTTGCTGTAAACAAACCTCATCACTTGTAAAAACTGAAACATTCAATTCATAGTTTCTTTCTCCTAATAATGTGGACTTGGGTTTTTCCCAATAAGGCTCCGAAGTGGGTTCTCATTTCAAACACACAAGTAGAGAAGAGGAAAAATGTGACTTTTATGCTTCATTTAACTCCTCAAAATAAGAAAATAGAGAAATAGAAAATATACAAAAAAATTATGTACCAAAAAGATAATTTATTAATTCAAATAACATACTTGACCATACTGGAATATTCGTTTCAGTGCCTCGTCCAAATGTTGCTCATCTCCATAGCGATACCTGGTGACATCACTCTTCACCTGTGAAAGCCCAAGATGGTCACTTGTTACATCTGGTATTCAAAACACTTTAAAAGGATGGAAAAATCAGTGAGTATTGCCTCAGCTGATGTATTACATTTATATATATATATATATATGGAAAAGGTAAGAACATGATAAATCAAAGGAAAATGCCCACAGCCTATGACCCTTAATGCTTAAGCTAAATACAGCCAAAGGAGCAACTTTATTAAAGCTGTACAACAAATAATAAACAACTATTTAAAACTCTCGCGCTTAAACCAGAACATATAGATTGAATTCTTAAGTCCCCTTGAAGAGTTGGGTAGAATGTTTGCAAGTGTCAAAACCATGCTGCTCATTATATATTTTAGGAAGTTTTTCATTTTAACCTTGCTATGTTTTTATTCTTTATTATAGGTGTATCTTGCTATTAAAAGTAGGATTATGTATTTAAAAACAATCCAATAATTATAGGGATTGTTTCCTTAGAATTAGCTCTCTATTTTTCCTAAAATAAACAACAGCACATGTATTTATAGGTCCAATGGCCTCATCATTGAAAAATATAAAAAATATATTATTCTTTCTAAATTTGAGATGGTATCATAGCTCTTGATCTTTGGGAGTCACTAACTTAGTCAATCAACACTAAAATGCAACCATCATTGTTGTGCCGCCTTGAACATATTGCAGCCTTCATTGTTGTGCCACTTTGATCACTGTTGCAGCCTTCATTGTTGTGCCACTCTAATCACTATTGCAGCCTTTATTGTTACATAATCCACCTATATGGATGAGAACATGAACTTTGGAATGGAAACTGCAAACAGATCTCCAACTGATGGAGAATTGCAGAATTCGCAGCCCACAGGTACGTGCTCTCTAACATATTTTCCATTTTCAAAACTTTTCTCACAAACCTAAACTCTATAACCACACCTTCCTCTATATTTGAAGCATTATCTAACAAGAAATGGAAAAAAGCCAGGGATGTGGAAATGGAGGTGTTAATTAGAACTTGCACCTTAGCAATTGGAAAAAACCAGCGGCATGTAAGTGAATGTTATAAGACAAGGTTAGCGGCCAAAGGATTCACTCAAACCTATGGAATGGATTACTTGGAGACATTTTTGCCTTGATTGCTAGGATGAATCCTGTTAGAGTAATATTATCATTAGCAACAAATTATGATTAGGATTAACCACACTTTGATGTGAAGAATGCATTCCTACATGGAAACTTTGATGAAGAAATATACATGGAGTTGGACCCAGGTTATCAAGGATAGGTTGCTACTTGAATTGTTTGCAAGTAAACAAAGTATTTGTATGGATTCAAACAATCCCCAAGAGCACGGTTTGGTAGATTTACTAAGGTTATGACAAGTCTAGGTTACGAACAAAGTTAAGGGGATCACACTCTATTCATCAAGCATTCAGTTTCAGGGAGAGTAACAATATTGTTGGTGCATATTGATGATATTATAGTAACTGGGAATGACAAAAGGGAGTAGCAAATGTAAAGTCAATGCCTTGCCATAGAATTTGAGATTAAGACATTAGGAAGACTTAAATATTTTTTGGAATTGAAATGGCTCATTCCAGAAAAGGAATCTTCATATTTCAGCAAAAGTATATTAACTTACTCAATGAAACAGGGAAGATGGACTGCAAACCAACAAGTACTCCAATTGATCCAAACATAAAGTTGGGAAGTGCAGAGGATGATACACAATGGACAGAAATGTTTCAAAGACTTGTTAGAAAACTTATTTACTTATCTCATACTAGGCCAGGCATTGCTTTTGTTGTGAGTCTAGTAAGCCAATTTATGCACCAACCAAAGGAGATGCATTTACAAGTTGCTCTTAGAATTGTTCAGTATTTAAAAGGGACTCCAAGAAGAGGGATTATTTTTTAAACGAAACAAGAGTGTAAGTTTTGAAGCATATAGAAATGTAGACTATGTGGGGTCAATTGTGGATAGGAGATCCACTACAGGATATTGCACCTTCCTTGGTAGAAACCTAGTGACTTATAGGAGATCAAACAGAATGTAGTAGCCAGATCAAGTACTGATTGAGCAATGACCCAAGGAATATGTGAACTTCTATGGTTGAAGATTATGAAGACGGGAACATAAAGTGTGATGTTATATTGTAATAATAAATCTACTATTAGTATAGCTCACAACCAACATGAAATAATTAAACATATTGAGATGGATAGACATTTTATCAAGGAAAAGCTACATTACATGGTGGCTTGATTGGCACCCCATGTGTCCACTCAAAATCAACTTGCAAACATACTCACCAAAGGGTTGAGCTGCATTGACTTTTAAAGAATTATATCTAAGCTTGAAATGGAACACACTTACCATCTTGAGGGGGAGTGTCAAAATCGTGCTGCTCATTATATTTTAGGAAGTTTTTTATTTTATCTTTGCTATAATTTTATTCTTTATTAAAGGTGTATCTTGCTATTAAAATTAGGATTATGTATTTAAAAACAATATCATAATTGCAGAGAGTGTTTCCTTAGAATTAGCTCTCTATATTTCCTAAAATAAATAGCAAGTTCATGTATTTATAGGTCAATGGCCTCATTATTGAAAAACATAAGAAATATATTATTCTTTCTAAATTTGAGAGCAAGCTAGTTGTGGAGATAAAGAATTCAGTACTAAGTTCCTTGGACAACGACCTCTTCCTAAAAAATGATGATCAATTCCCATGTGTTTGGTTCTCTCATGAAATACTAGATTGGTGTCAATATGAAGGATTTTCCAATTATCATAAGTTCGTTTGCTTAACTTAACAAAAATACAACTCTTAAAGGAGTTATTAATCCACACAAGTTCACAAGTGGCCAAAGCCATAGAACAATTTTGCTAAAATCTTGCAACATCAAATTAATCCACATTTTAATTATGCAAGCTTAATAGTTATAAATCACTTGACTTGTTCATGTCAACCAATTAAATTGTAGAGCTATGAATTTTACATTGAAAATGACTATTTCACGCACCTAAGCAGTTACAAAAGGGAACAAAGAAAAATACCATAATTGAGAATTTTAATCCTTATAAATAACTAGAACCCAGACAATGCATAGTGTGATTCCTTTAATTGCCTAATCTTGATTGCTCTTATATAACTAGTTTAAAATAAAGGTGCCAGGCGTCGTGGATTTGACACCGGGTTGGGCAGTAAGTATGAACCTAGGATGGTGTCACCTGTTTAAGAATTGGAGTTGCACATTTTTCCTGCAAGATTTGAGCATCTGAATATGTGAGGCATGGGACTGGCTTGAGTTCTGCATACTGCAAAAGAGAGATGGCCAATTAAAAAGTATGAAGAATATGAAGAGTGTGTGTCTAACAGGAGCATCCACTAACACAAATATGCAAATAGAACTGGAAAGCAATGAGATGAAAGTTAGGAAGGGAACTCCTAACATGACTCTTTTTGCACAACTTTCTTAGGATGAGCATTCATCTTCTAAATTTATTCACATCGGTAAAACTTTCTTCACCTTGAGTGCCATTCCAATAATTGCAAGAGGAAAGCCATATGTTAACATTAAAGCTGACCATTCAGATCCAGGGAAAAGATTAAAATATGCCCCAAAACCATAGCTGCATGTAAAAAAAAAGGCCAGCATAATAAACAAAAGCACTTAATGAATTGTATGAAAACAATGAAGAAAGTGAAAAAATAAAATAATACTCACGACAAGAGTGAGAGTCCAACACCTAGACCGACCACACCAAAAGAAACCTGCAACAATCAAACAATATCCTGAGAATAAATAACCTTACCCAACTAGTTAAAAAAAATTTGCGGTGCTGGTAAAAATAATCATATAAAGCAGTGAATGAGAAACCTGAGGTGAGTGACATGAACCAGAACTTACAAAAATAAAAAAGAGTTCCCTCAAAGAGTAGAAAAATATTACGGACAAACCACCAAATCACTGCCATATATAATTCGTTATTAGACAGATAGGAAGAGATCACACTTCAAACTTTTGTGAATTCATTCCCACGATAGTATACATCACCAATAACTATTTCTTTTCTGATTCTCTGATCAAAAACTACTATTAATGCTTCACAAAATACTCATACATAAAAAGTAAAACACAAGATACCGAAATCTGCACTTGCCTCGTGAACTATTTACTACTAATTGTATTTGTTCCCACTCAAGATGTATAGTTCATTTATTATGCATCTGGTATTGTTAAACTGACAAAAAGAGAAGATAATTAGATAAAGCAGATAGTATCTTTTAAAGTAACTAGAACACCCCATAATCCTTGTCCAGAATGGGAAAAAATCTTTACGCTGTTCGGCTTGAATGAATCCTTTTTTATTGTGCTTTCTTGATTTTATTTAACAAATACACACAACTATGGCACATTTTTTGTAGTTGGTTCCTTACTTTCCCATACATCTTTCCTTATTCATATAAATCTTTAGAAGAGGAAAGGAAGTAAAAATAACAAAACATTTTTGTAACTACTTGTTGTAACAGGAAAAAAAAATCTCAAATTTCGCATTTTAAGGGAAGAGGAAACAAGATTAAATTGTTTCGTTACAAATTTAATTTATTTTGTTAAATTGTCCTGAAGAGGCAGAAAATAGTCTACGGACATGTCATTACCTATATTTGTAAGTTCTTTTAAACATTAACAGAACTGAATAAGTTATTTAAATAATGAACAATAAATAAATATGGTCTAGTTGCTTAAATAACTATAAATAAGTTATTTTTTTCAAGAAATAAAAATTGAAATTAGCTTATCCGTGAATTAACAACCAATAGGTAAAACGTATCTTAATTAACACATTATTTTTAGCTTATGCCTAATTAGCCTTATAAAAATATTCATTTTTTATTTATTATGAACAAACTCATCCAATTCGACCTGCCATAGGCTTATATCGCAAAATAAGCGGAAATAAACAGTAAATAGATAAGTTGTTCAAGACTCATCATAAGACTAGACCGGTCCAGTCCGGTTCGGTTCACAGATTAAGATAAGAGAAAGGAAACCGGGTTCGAGCGAGGAACGAAAAGACCGACCTTAGAAACGGAGAAGCCATCGTCCGAAACCACGGAAGGTTGTGCGGAAGAAGAATCGACGGCCCTGGGAATGAGACTCAGCTTGGAGCCGCATAGCTTGGTATCGGCATTGGACAGAAATATGGATCGGAGCTGAACCGGAACCGGTCGTAAGCGAGTTGAGTTGCTGAGTCGGGGACGAGTTGAATGCGGAATAACAAGGCAGAGAAATCGGTGACCAGAGCAGACGGTGGCTCCACCTGGCATCGTAAACACACAACGGAAACGCACTTTTGCTTGCTTAAGTGCTTCGCTCCTTCTTCCTTTCTCAGCAACACAAACACAAAACAAAGAGAAAATGAAATGAACAAGACGCTTCTCAACCGCCAAAATTTGATACACGTGTCCTCGTTATCTTTCAGATTATATATATATATATATATATATATATATATATATATATATATATATATATATAATAAAAAAAAAAAATTTTTTTTTATTTTTTTTTTTTTTTATTAATATAAAAAA
>Ga0099825_1005407_pt1 | contig 16384 bp, 10 predicted proteins | sample SiratroredBW_FD_76838 | JGI IMG/M metagenome (GOLD analysis project Ga0099825, IMG submission 76838) | Root nodule microbial communities of legume samples collected from California, USA - Siratro red BW | ecosystem: Host-associated > Plants > Roots > Nodule | place: USA: California | collected...
CAACACGAACTCCACCTTTGCATTCAACTACTTCCATCTTTTGAATGCATCAGCATTTCCTTGCTCGTAGTTGGGAGAAGTTGTATTATTCAGGTCAACAACATCCCGCAAATCCTCCCCAAGGAGGTAAGACTCCATACAAGTCCTAAGTTGGGCTGATTTAATACCTCAATACGAAGTCCACTACGACCACTTGAATCCATTTTTGAGATACCAGTTTATTTTTACACTTGACACACAATACTAGAACCCTTATGGCTCTGATACCATGTAAAATGTAAACGAACAACAGAAAATAAAAATAAAGAAAGTCTGCTGGCCCAAGACCAAACACTCAAAGGGTGGAAGAATAAACCTTAGAAGACTTTTACTTCTCAAAATTGACTCATTACACTATAAATGACTAGCTCTATGTATAGTATTTATAGAAACATTCTTGACTCTTAATTAATTTGAACATTCCCAACTAACTATCCTATTAATGGTAGACTTTCCAACTATCCTATTAACTTTAGACATCTAGACTATGGTAGAATTACCCAACTACCTTATTAACTATAAACAATTCTAAAATATTGTAAAAAATAAAAAATCAATTTTATTTTCAACCGGAATCACCTACTTTTGACAAAGAGAAATTTTATCATTAGACTATATCCGTATTTTCATTATACTTTATATGCGATTCTATTTGTACAGAGATGGCCTTATATTTATTCTATTAGGGATTTATCCATGTTTATCATCCAAAGTGGTGTTGATTTATCAATGTCTTATCATCCAAACTGGTACAAACTCATACTCTGTTCAACGGTATTAGAAGCACCAGGTTTCGAACGCTTAAAAGACCCTAAACAAAGCATAGCTTAATGCGTATTAGAAGCAATATGTACGCTAAAGAAGCAACACATGATATTGCCCCTCGAAACAAACAAACAACCACCATGGCCACTCACTTCAAACACCCCATCAACCCTAGAAAGAAAATCAAACTAAGGCTCAACATTTAAAAACCCAAAAACGAATCACAGTTACTGTTGAGTCAACTCATCAGATATATCCCTTTTGAGTGAACTATAAAGACAAGACCTCTCCTCTTTTGGGCTCAATTTTCCGTCACTGATCTTCTCAGACTTTTTGGGAGATTAGGTGAGAAGAGGAAGCAATAGAGATTGGGTGATAATGTGTAAAATCTTAAGAGAAGAAGGGTTTCTTGTTTTTTACCTGCATATGGGTGTCATATTTTTTAAATAAACTTAAACATAATTCCAAAATAAATATTTGTTTAACAATTTAACAAAGTAAGAATTATTAAATTTTACTTACGGATTACTTGTAACATATAAAATGATCCTTTAAACAAAATTTTACAAAATAATGTAATTGTCAAAATGTTAAACAATTCTCATGTTATTGTTATTTATCTAACAAATTTTTAGAATTTTTTTTATATAATGTTCTTAACCTATCAAATTCATGTTTAATTTTATTTCTTTTTGAAAAGAATATTGGTTATCCATGCGATTTAATAAAGATTGATTTGTCTAGATGAATGGTAAAAAAACGAAAGGCTTACGTGAACATAGTTAACATTGAACATATTTGACATCAACCCACATGGATCACTTTGCTGTCAATTGCATTTAACTGTTGTCCATTTAACTGTTATCAATTGATTTTTTTTCATGAAAAAAAAAATAAAAGTGAAATTTTAGCTGTTATAAACCGTTTCATTAATGTGATAATGGTATTGAGTTTTATTATAAAGATTTATATGATAATTTTAAGATTGTTCGTGAAACTAGTTGCCCTGAAAATATTAACAAATTCTTTGATTTTTCAATCTAAAATACTTGAAATTTATTAGCCTTTTCTTGTGTTACATGTTGTTCATGTAATAAATATAATCTCTTTTAGAATCTTAGGAAAGAAATTATCTTTTGCTTCATAATAAACTTTTTGAGTTGCATGATTTAAAAGGGTTTGAATAGTTAAGTTTTATTGTTCCATGGAAAAAAAATAGATCTAAGTTAGATCTCAACTTAAAAAAATGTATTTGTCTTGGATATAAGAGTGACACCAAAGAATATGTTATTTTAGACATTGAAACTGGATAAGTTATGATTTCTAAAAATGTGAGATTTTATAAAAGTAACGGTATAAAAGGAGGAAGAAAATTATGCTGGAAACAACTTTAATTTTTTACTTGATCCTATTTTCGATAAAGCTTATATAAGTAACTTTAACCACGATAATATTTATAGCATTTATCACAATCAAAATTACCAAGGTATTAGACACTCAACTGAAAATAGAAAAACACCTACTTTTTTTTTTAAGATTGACAGTAATATTAATCATGCTAAAACTAATACTGATTAATCAGACACTGCTATATATCCTATTTCTTCGGCTATCAATTATGACAGGTTATCTGCTAGTCAATTTCATTATTTTATCTTGTTATCTCTGCTAAAGATGAACCACACACATAATAATTATGCTAAAGCTGCTAGCACACCACGTGAAGCAATAAAATACAAAAGATATAAAAGTTTTAGAATAGAATAACACTTTATTCATGACAGGTTTGTCCTATGAAAGACCTATGCCATGCAAATGGGTTTTTAGAATCAAATACAATTCTAATAAAAAGATTAAGAAAGACAAAGCAAGGTTTGTTGCTAAAGATTCTATCCATCTTAAAGAGATTGGCCACATGGACACATTCTCTCCAGTAGTAAAACTTACAACCGTCATATTACTTCTTCCTTTAGCTTTTATACATAATTGATACTTCCAACAATTCAGTGATAATAATGTTTTTTTACATGGACAACGAAGTTTCCATGTTTCCACCATCGGATATGACACTAGCTAAATCTGATCATGCTTGTAAATTAATAAAATCTCCTTATAACCTTAGACAGGCAAGCACAATGGTTTTCAAAGTTGTCTTCTGTCATTAAGAGTATTCATTTTGTTCAATCTAATGCAAAATACTTTTTGTTTATAAGGAAAACTTGATGTAGGTGATATCATACTTTTAGGAAATTGTTTTTCTGGTATTTAATGGGTTACCCAATACCTAGACAGCATCTTCAAGATTAATAACTTACGAAAACTCAAATATTTTCTTTAACTTAAAGTAGCCTGGTAGTTAAAATCATATGAATTAGACAATATTAAACACGATTCGTTCCAAAAACATCCTCTTTCAATATATATCAATGATGAACCGTTTTATAACCTGAATTGTGACGTGAGTTAGATTCTAATAGTGTGATTTGAGATTAAGTTTCGTTACATATTATGACGATACCAACATTTCACGAAGCATCACATTCAACAAGTAAAAAAATCTCGAAAAACAAAATGATAAAATGAACTGTCACACGCCTTTCATAGAACTTTTTGCCTATACATTAAGAAGGATAAGAAAAATGAAAAGAATAGAAGAGTGAAGAAGCACAATATAATCGACACTACAAAAGAAAAGAAACATTACATATTGTGTTAGAAATATAAAACTATAGGAATAAGATGGTCTTTAATGATGGGGTAGTATGGAAGATGAAGAGATATTTAGTCTAACACAGTTAAAATACTGGTTATGGCTTAAGTATAAGTAGACGAGAAATTCATTTTTTTATTCGGATTGGTACTTATTGTCACTGAAGTGTCTTCAATCGCTAGTATAGTGCAGTCTAGATCTCCCTAATATACCAGAGGAGCATTTAGGAGAGATCGAGGGTAGGGTAGATAGAAGTTTGGTTGTTTTGCAGTTATACACAGGTTAGAGGTGACGGTATAGACCACAAGTGATGATTATATTTAGAACTCGAGATATAAGGGATGTAGCTCATAATGCTTTGTCACGTTTTTTTGTGCTATCATCTATTAGTATATCTACTTTTGCAGTGTCTTTTGTGTTATCCTAGTGTATGTTGATGTGACATTTGCACTTGCATTCTTTAGTGGAGTTAGTTAGGTTTATTGTTTATTATTATATTTTGCTGGATTTACACCCTTTATGTATGTGGTTTAGTTTGGTCTGTGTTTCTACTTGGTTTGGATAAAGTTGTAAACGAATTGGAGTACTCCTGAAATAGTCTTTTTTATTTATTTATTTTTTAGTGTTAAAAAAAATATATAAGAAAAATGAAGAAGTTCGTACCAGAAGAAGAAAATAAAATTAGTATAGAAAAAGAAAAAAAAAAAAATACTTACCGGAAGATGTACCGTAGAGCTACTAGACGTACAGAAAGTTGGAGAGAAACAAGTTTTGCAAACTTTTCTTACTTTTGTAATATGTATATGTTTTAATATTATTTTAATATTTATCTCACTTAACACATATTTTGGAGCGTGCCTTTTTACTTTATATTAGTACATACCATTGTATATGTATTAATATTATTATAATATTTATCACATTCTTTTTCACTTTTGAAAGAAGTAGATGTAGATGCAATACTGTCACATATACGTTTTGAAACAAGTAGATGTAGGATTGCGTTATCATTATTTACGGTGACACTAATCTTTTCTAACTTGTGACACTAATCTTTTCTAACTTTTTTATGTTTTCATCTTTTTCGTTATATTTCAATTTTATATGCAACAGTAATTATTTGTTAGTGATTCTTTTGGTCTTTTGTTTTGAAAAGTTGCATTTTAAAATATATTATTATATTTGTTTATTTTTGTTATTTTTTATTCTTTTATATAAAATTATTTAAGTTTTTGTTTATTTTATTTTTATATAAAATTATTTAAATACTTTTTATATAAAATTATTTAAGTTTCTATATATTTTATTTTTTATATAAAATTATTTAAATACTTCTTTTACTTTATCATATAAAAATAAAATTGTTTAAATATATGTTTATATAATTTTTTTTATTTTTTATATATTATTCTTGTATTTGTTATTATATTTGTTTTTTTGTTTTTTTTTCTTTTTTCTATAAAAGTGAGTTTTTCAAGGATTTTTGTTATTTTAGAAGAAAAAAATCAATTGAAAAGGGTAGTTGACAATATCCAAGCTAGTTTGAAAAAAATATAAGGTTGAGTGGGAGAAATTGGGTTGTACTTTGATGTATCATGGTTAGACACATGAAAAAGAGAGGTCTCTTACAAAATTTTTGGTGAATAGTCCAAGTGAAACAATTTTCTTAAAATCTATTGATACTTATAACGTGATCAAGGATGCCAAACAAATGTTTGAACTATTAGATTTTGTGGTAGAAGAACTTGGAAAGGATAATGTTATGCAAATTATGATTGATGGTGCGACGGGAAAAATGTTAGAGAAGGAAACAAAAGTTATTTTGGTCTCGTTCTGCATCTCGTTGCCTTGATTTAATTCTTTAAAACATTCATCAACTCCTAGTATTTTAATATCATTGCAAATACCAAAAAGGTCACAACTTTCATTTATAGGCATACGAAGGTCCTAAACTTGCATAGAAAGTGTTCCAAAGGAAAAGAATTAGTTCGACAAGCAATCACAAGATTTGCAACTCTTTTCTTACCCTACAATGCATAACACAACAGAAAAATGTTCTTTGAGCTATTTTTGTTTCAAAAGAATGGACAACTAGTAATCATGCTGGTAAAAAAGAAGGTAAACAAGTGTTGAACATTGTTTTATGTCATGATAGATTTTGGAAATTCATCCAATATTGTTTGCAGTGTGTAACTCTACTTGTGAAAGTATTAAGGCTTGTGGATGGAGACACAAAACCTACTATGTCATATATCTATAAAGCTATGGATAAAGCTAAAGAACAAATAGCTATAAATTTCGACAATGAAGACTCTTTATAGAAAAAGGTTTTAAAAATAATTGATACTCGTTAGAATTTGCATTTACATAGGCCTCTACATGATGATACTTACTACCTTAATCCTAAGTAAGTAATTACTATTAAAATTATACCTTAATCATTATTGCAAATTAATAATGATTTTTATTTCAATAACTTTTTTTTTCATTTTATCATATTTCATTTTGACAAAAAATTTAATATAGATAGTGAAATTTTATATAGTTTTTATGAGACCATTGAAAACAGAATCCTAGATAGAAAGATTAAATCTCAATTTGATCAACAACTTGAGAAATTCAAAAAAGCACAAGGAATGTTTGGAAGAAGCATGACAATAGATACTAGTGCTAAGAAACAACCTAGTAAAGCATTTAGTTAAGCTTCATGGTTTTATATAAAAGTATAATAGTCTGGATCACATTTATTAATGTTAGCTTTTTATTTGAAATTGCAGCTCTTTGGTGGAAGAGTTGTGGTAGAGAGGGTAAAGAGTTACAAATCTAGCAATGAGGGTTTTAAATTTCACTTGTAGTGCTACTGGATGCGCAAGAAATTAGAGTATATTTGACCAAGTGCATACTAAAGAAGAAATCTCTTAGAACAACAAAGATTGAATGCTCTTATCTATTTTAAGTATAATCTTCAACTTGAACTGAGGTAAAGATTAGAGAGGAGGATCCTTGCCTACCAAATGATGTTTCATGGATGGATATACATGAAAAAAGGGAACTCCAAGCAAGAAAAGGAAGAGAAGTACTTTTTTAAATTATAAAACTTGTGCAATTAAATTAATCATAAATTTTATAATACTTATAATATTTTTTCGTTTCTTTAATAGGTCCAAGAAATTTAACTATTAAGGTTGATAAAAAGGGGAAATCAACTATAACTACAAATGATATCGAAATTGAAGAGATGGATGAAGAAGATGAAATGAATTGCAAGAGATTATTATATTAGAGGAAGAGGATGATCCAAGTGACATTGATTTCGGAGATGAATGAAAATAGAAGGTTAGGATGTAGGATTTAAATATAGGAAATAGTATTTGACATCTTATTCTTATGTTTTGATTTTGTGAATTGGACATTTTGACTTTATTTTCATATATTATATTTCTAATGTTTTTTTCATGTCACTTATTTTTATTAAAATATGTCATATTTTATTTATCATGTCACAAATATTTGATTGAAGATTCAAAATATTTAAGAAATGATTCACGATTCGAATCTCGATTTGATACCCATGATTGACTGACCTAGCAAATGTATTCACATTTCACAACGAAAATATGCATGATATATTCTTGCATATAATGGATTACTTACGGAAAACCATGCACTACTCCCATGACCAAAGATATCAAACATATGTTTGAAGTAGGAGATCTTTTGGAAGATATAAAATCTTATCTTATCAGGGCTTGATTGGTAAGTTATTATATCTCACTAAGAGTATACCAGACATAAGGTACGCCATTCAATTTTTTTGTCAACTTTTATGTATTTCAACCATGATTCACTTTAATGTTGCATTATGTGTTTTGAGGTATATTAAAAATGCTCTTAGACAAGGGTTGTTTTTCCCTAGTGATTCAACTCTTTAACTAAAGGATTTTGTTGATTCTGACTGGACAATGTCTCTTGAAACGAGAAGATCTGTCATTGGATTTTGTATTTTCATTGGATCATCCCTCATATCATGGAAAGTAAGAAACAATTTGTCGTTTCTTGTTCATCATTAGAAGCTGAGTATAGAGATCTTGTTGTTCTTACTTGTGAGGTTCGATATCTTCTTGATGATATGAGAATCATCACTCATTTTTTAGCTATTTTATATTGTGATAATCAATTAGAAAGACACATTGCTTACAACTTCAACTTTCATGAACAAATGAAACACATTGACATCGATTGAAACATCTCCTGTGATAAGCTTCAAGCCAGGCTTTTCAATTTGCTTCCTATACTTCTCGTAGCAAGTTGCAGACATATTTACCAAACCTCTAGAGTCAACTTCCTTTAACCTCATCATTGTCAAAACTTATTGCCAAAACTTAGTCTGATGAATATATGATGCAACTTGAGTGTGACATTTATGGTTTTATGATTTTCGTTCGTTATTTTTCTCTATTTTTAGTTTCTTTCAACTTTTTTTGTTTTGTCTATAGAGAGGTATGATGTCTCTCATGTATGTACGTTCTTCATTTTAATAAAAAAAATTCTTCTTTGTTGTTTCTTTCTCTCTCATATTCGTCTCTTTCTTCCTTTCTTTCAGATGATGTTTGCATGAAAGTTGAGTCATTGCCTTCGTATGTAAAAAGGTTACACATTTTTTTGCTTTTGTTTTCTCTACTTTCGTTTGCTTTCTCTACTGATATCACCATGGAATCAGAAACCCAACAGTGACCAATGATTGAGATGACTATATTTCCAAACTAGAGCATACACCGAAAGATTTGGAAAAATCCCAAGAGACTCGTAGATAAGACAAGAAAGCATGGGAAACTAGGGAAGAAACTTGGGGTTTGATAGGTCTATCCTAGAGTCTGCTCTAAATGATGTGAAAAATGATATTGCTCACAATTTTTGTTGAGGACTTTAACGCGGTTGTCAAACAAGTACAGGGTTTGTATCTCAACTCTGATGGTCATTGATAGTAAGATTGTTCACAAGTTATGTGTTTTAAAGTATGATATGTTATTTTCTTCAAACACTTGCCATTGTTTTCTAGCTATTTTCTCTTACATTAAAGTTTACTAAATTGTTTTGCGTTGATACCTTGCAGTTTGTCGATAACAATAACATGTGATTTGTCGATGAAAATAACTTACACCATTTTGCATTTTTACATTCAATCACTGATATCTTTGAATACTAGTTGTACTAAGATAAATATGAATGGTCCAACGTCAATGCTTAGATTTCGTGCTAGTATAAACAGACACCATCCAATGTTGATGGTTTTTATAAATTAACAATGTAGTAACATAAATATACATAGTCCAATGTTGATTCTTAGAGTTTCATTCTAATATAAACATGCACTTTCGATGCCTTTGTATATTGCTAATATATGTCCTAACATAAATTTTTCATGAGCTGATATAATCCTGATGAAAATGATCTCCATTATATATGCAGGTTATGGATCTATATACACTAATATTAAATCATATAAAACACAATAGGCAATAACTTGTGTGTAGATATGACTTGAAGACATATTTAAAGGGCCCGAGGGCATACACAAGAGTGTTAAGGGCCACATGTATGAGGCTCAAGGCCACACATAAAAAGAACTTTTTATTGAGTTACCTCGTCAAAACCTGAAGGGAAAAATTCCTATCTAATTTTAAGAAACAAAACGTTCAGGGAAAAGACTACAATTGTTCTTTCAAAGAGTTCAACTATGGTAACTTCATTCCATTCAAACTCTTGAGAACTACTCCTCCATAGAGCTTCCAAACTAATATGGTCCCTTTTTGAAAACTTCCCTAACTCTTTACGAGCAGATGCATTTCAGGATAACTAATTGTTTATCTAATTGACATTTGCCTTCCTTAGTACCAAACTAGATACTCTAAACCTTTGAGGGATTAGTTTCAAAAAAATTAAACAAGTTCACACATTTTTAACGAATTTTCCATTTAAATCTTCACTAGTTATTATAATATTTTTTTTATCATTCACAAAAAATATATCTATATATTTATATAAAGGAACACTTGGATGTTGTATACAACCAAAACTTAATACATGGAAGGGTCTGCACATATTTGCAATACAAAAATTAAGAGAATAAATATTTCACAACCTTTTGGCATCTCCACATACGTCCAGTAAGAAAACATGGTGCAGACCCAAAATATTGCTACATCTTGATAATGGAAAATAACAAAACCCATTACTACAAGACTTTGGATGACTATTTATCAAAAGATAGAGATGGAAGCTCCTTAATACTTAATGATCTAAGAAATGTGAGACTAAAATATGTAAAGTGCAGTTGTACTGATTCACACACATACACGTCTTTCAAGTCCCACATGTTACATTTTTAAGTGTTTATAAGTTTCAAAAACTCCGTTAATATATGTCTATATAGTTTTACAATACTAAGAAAAAAAGAAAAGGAAGTCTAATAAAATTTACTTTCCGAAAGAATAGTCTTATGATGTCTTTCTTGTTCTTCTAAAATAAAGTGATGTTCTATAAAATGTTGAGAAGAAAAGGTAATATCATGATTTAAGTGAAAAGAAGAGTTCAAAGTATTGTAATCCTCTTTTAAGGATTCTTTCTCAACTATATTTTGTAAGGAGTGTTATATGAGACTCTTCTTCCTTTTAGAATTTTTCTAATATTTCCTCTTTTTCTTTCTTCTCTTATTCTTTCTTTCTCTTCTTTTTTCTTTTTTTTCCTAGTAAGAGCTTGCACTTTTTCTCCAAACTCTTTTTCTCTTCTTATATACTCTTTTTCTTCTACTATAAATTTTATTTCTTTTACTACAAGTTCTTTCATTTCTTCTCTAAGCTTTTTATTTTCTCATATAAAGGTGGAATAAAGTTCTTCTCATGCACACCTTTAAATCATGCCAATTCAAGATCTTTAATTTTCTTCTAATTGTAACATCTGCCTTTATTTCCACCAAGACATGGCATATTCTTAAAAACTCAAAGTATTCATGAACACTTTTCTTTCTTCATCTACTTAGTGGCATTCAAAATGTTTCTTAACCTTTATCTCCCAATCTAAATATTCTTCAATACTTTTATTTCCATAAAAAGAAGGAATGTTTACCTTAAGCTCTGTAGAATGAGTATGATTTTTAGGCATGTGATGATGTTTAAGGATTGAATGATAGGAATCATCATATTGATGACTACTATACATACCTTTTTCTCTTTGGGAATAGGAGTCCCTATGATGTTCTCTTCTTTTATTTGACCCCTCTCTATATTTACTCTTAGATTTGCATTGTTGTTGCATGTATTGAGCAAACATTGTTCTTAATTAGATCTTCCATTGATATTTCATTTTTTGTGTTTTCATCTCTCGAAAGTTCTCCCTTTTGATCCCTAAGACTACCATGTGCATTGGAATGATGAGAATGATCACTTGTTTTTTCTTTTTATTAAAAAGGCTTTCACAAGATTTTCAAAATTTCACAAAAATGAGCGAGAAAGGTTTTTCAAAAATGGTTTAGATTTTGGTTCCTAAAAAGAAAAGTTGTTGAAAGTTTACCAAGTAGACACTTAAGAAAGAGAGGTGAGTCACAAGTGGGCGTGCTTAGGTACCAAGTTTTTCTTAGTCAATCTTTTCTTTAGATCACATTTATAAAATCTCTTAATTAAAAACTTTAAAAATATTTTCTCTAAATGTGTGTGCAACGGAGTCCTAAAGATAAAAGGAATGTCAACTATATGTTTAAGAAATGTTTAAACCTAGTTGTCACGGAGACCAAGAAATGTGGTGTTGTGTTGGTAGGGAAAAGAAATAGGCAAATTTTGAAGTCATCAAATAACTGCTTTAGATATTTACTTGTAAATTGAGCCCCATTATCTATGTGAAAAATGAGAAACTTCAAATCTACACAATATCAATTTCCATACGAATATTTTGATCTTTTTTACCATAATAATAGTAAATGGTTTTATTTCTACCGACTTTGTAAAGTATTCAATTGCCACTACCAAGAACTTCATTTAACCTCTTTATTGAGGAATGGTCCTTCAATGTCCATTCCTCATTTGTAGAAAGGACATGGGTTCATTATTGATAGTTGTTTTGTTGGTGCCACTCTAGGGTCTCCGTGCTTTTGGCACTTTGTGCAAATTTTTTCGAACCGAGAACATTCTTCTTTCATTATTGTCCAATAAAACCCTACTCTTAATATCTTACTATTTATCGTTCTTCCTTTGATGTGGCTACCACACACCTTAATAATGGGGTTAAAAATCACCTTTTGAGCAAAGAATCCAACATAAATACTACAAGACAATATGATGGATAATAATTGCTTCAATTGGGTCTTTAAGCTCATTACACCAGTTAATAGTTGTTTATAAGAGTCTACATAAGACCATGGTCTTGGGTTCATATCTACTAATACACTTGACATCTCAAGGTTGTCTTGTATAACTAATCTATGATTGCCTATTCTTTTGGTGCTTTCCAACTTGGCAAGAGGTAGACCAGTGCATTTTGATCTCTAGGAACATGTAACTTAAAATGTTGGAATGACTTGATCATCTATTTCAACATTATCACTTATCTTAGTAGATGCGGATACTTTTCTTGAAAGTTTCCCAACACATACTTTGTTACGAGCTGAGAATCACTCTGAACAATTAATTTTACAAGTCCCATCTCTTGGGTGAGTTTTACATTTGCAATCAAAGCTTCATATTTTTCCTAATTGTTGGTTGTCTTACAAGAGAAATACAAGGACTACTTGACCAATACATTGTCAAGCCCCCCAAGAACTACGACCACTCTGCCTCCTTTAAAATTTAAAGCCTTGTCAGCAGATAGTATCTTGATTGGGACACTATCATTTCCTAACTCATTGGTGGAGTTCACTACCATGAGGTCAAAAAGAAACTAGGCTTTGAATGATCCTTTTGGTTTATAAATAAGTTTGTATTGTGACAACTCAAACGCTTTTTTCATGATTCTTTCTGCCACATTAATCTTTACATTGAAAGCGAATCTTTCTGGATTTAGTTTCAGCTAATATTTGTTAATTATATCAAACAATTCCTTTAAATCCATTGTATGTAAATAAACCTTTTTTAATTTACTACCATATCATCTACATACGCCTCTACATTACATCTGATCATACCATGAAAATTTTTGCCCATAGTCCTATAATAAATAAGATGGGATGGAGTTATTTAATTCAAAAGGCATCTGTACTCGAAAATAAAAGTTAGGCATTTCAGCAATGAAGATCATTTTGTCACCATCCTCTAAATGTATTAAGATTTGGTTGTACCCTAAACAAGCTTTCATAAAACTCAATATCTTACACCTCAATACCCCATCCTTTATATATCAATGTTAGGTAAAGGATATGAATTCTTTAGGCTACACATTTTCCACCTCCCATTGGATTTCTCTACCACATTAGATAATCATGTTAAGTATTAGGTTCACAAACATTATCAACCTCCTTTAATTTTTTGACCTCTTTTAATGTTGCCTACATTTTTTTTCTCCCCCTAGCTTCCTCCTCTTTTGAATCATGATAACATTATTTTTTATGATATTTTAGGCTTATTTTCATATTGAAATAAACTATTTCTAAACTTGAAATATGCTAAATTTCATGTTTTTATCTCTTTTTTATAAATAATTTTTTCTTGATATAAATAATTGGTTACTTGAGTTTTTAATAAAATTTTACTCCAAATCCCATTAATTTTGTCAAATAAATGAATAGGGGATACTTTTGGTCAAGAAGAACAATTAGAATTCTTGAAGAGCAAATAAGGCTAAAGTTATAATGTTGATGCTGACAGCTAGGTCGGGCTCAACAAAGTTGATTCTTGCGCCACTTATCAGAGTCAGGTTCAGAATGCGACTGTTGGGCCAAAAATACTAGAAATTGCAATGAAATCTAACTGTGTTTGGTGCCACTTTAGTTGGGTCGGACACGAACATCGCAAATCAAAATTTATTTAAAGAATTCTCTACATTCAGGTTAGGTACTTTTGGACACTACTCCCCTTTGGAGACTCCACTCAATCTCAAGGCTAGGATAAAAAAATGTAGCCTTAGGATGACGACTAGGGTTTGGAGGGCCCTCTTCTACTTTTTATATATCCATCTTCCTCCATTGTTCATCTTTCTAACTTATTGGGATTAGATGTAACCATTTGAATTTTCATGTAACCAATATTGGTTTCAATAAATATGTCTTTACATAGATGTTTTTCTTTCAAGATATTAGTATTTTGATTATGTGCATTAATGCTTGTTGTGTTGATTCATGACATGATAATTGATTTTAGGGTATTGGAAGATATCATTTGTAAGTAGGACCTGAATTGAAATATCAAATGAAAGCTTGTGAGCAAGATTCGTTTGTTATCTTTGTTACGATTGCAAGTTCTACTTATATAATTGATCAAGGAATTGATAGTTAATAAATAAGTTTAGGCTTATTCACCTAAAGAATTAAAGTCTCGGTATTATTGTTAGTTGACATTGACATTTGTTTGAAAAAAAAAAGGCAATTGATTTTATGCATGGAAGTGAGATTTGATGAAATTTTAATCCTGGCAATTGCATTCTATATCCACTCCGTTCTCTTTCTACATTCCAAATGTTCATTAAAAATTCAAAAATTAATTTAATTGTTTTAATTTTATTTTGTTGCATAAAATTTCAAACTTTGGATTATTCCTACTTTCACCTCATTCTCCTTCTTTAAAAACACCTCATTAACATATTTGCTAGTTGGGGATGCCTTTCCTATAATGTTATTCTTATATCTAAGACAAGAGTGTTAACAATTCTCTCATTTATTTATAACAAAATTATTTCTTGTGTTCCTCAACCTTCCTTTATAACACTTTCATGACATCCCTTGTTTACTCTTATAATCTTATAACACTTGCCAAGCCTTTATCTACCATATATTTCATTTAAATGTACAATTGATATGATTTCTTTTAACTTATTCAATGAGGATCTTTCTAAAAGTAAGTTGTGTGAAAATGGTGCAAAATAATGATGTACCTTTTCATCAATGTCTCTGCATAGGCCCACTCTCCAAATGTTATCCTTACCTCTATGTGGCTTTAGAATTTCACTTGTTCACTTGAAAACCAACCAACACTCAGAATGGTATGAGAGAATACATTAATATGTCCAACCCTACAAACATATACCAAAAAGAGGAGTCGATCTTCCGTGGTTTACCAATACTCGATGGACATTATGATTATGTATCATTGATATCACAACAAGATCGTGGTGTGGCATCCTCTAAATCCTTGTCAAGAAAAGAATCATGAAATTTTTCTCATCAGATCTATCTACCCCCACTCAAAAATGATAACACTGACTTGACATACCTTTTCTGGGATGAACTCATTACTCCTTCCCCAGCAAACCCCTCAACAATCAGGTTAAAGTCTCTAAAAGGTTGTGTTGCATGCTTATCCTTTTATTTCTCACAATGTTTTTTTTCGTTTGCATATGTCACCTTTTTGTTCCTTATATATCTCCAATAAACCTTCTTTAACTAATCTTTCAATTTGTCGAAGCAACATGTAGCAATTTTCTATGTCTTGTCCAGTAGTTTCATAGAAATGACATTACATCATGCGATCACCTCCCATTTGCTTGTTTGTCCTTGGTTGAAATTGATAAGCTTTAATTTGTATTTTATTTTCATGCATTTTTATGTTGATTTTGTTATTAAATTGGTTTAAATTTAAATTTTATTGTCTTCTACAATTCATTTTATTATTTAATAAGTTTCATGGTGCAAGAGTGAGTTTTGTTGAGAATTAGGTCAAATCTGAATAGAGAGAAAAAAGAGAAGATGAATTAGAGGGAAGATGCAGAGAAAGGGCATAAGTGACTTTTGGCTTAAGCGAAGGATACAATTTGTGCTAAAACTCACTTAAAGAAGATTATAGTGTAACCCTAATTTGAAGACGTCAACGTTGTTGGGAAGTGAATTACGAGATAATGGTCGCATATTGACCTAATAAAAGGAACGAAAGCTATAAAAAGCATAAACTAGGTCAAAAGGAACACACTCTTGGACGGCTGCTGCTTGGAAGGAGATCATTATTTGTTTGACAAGGCAACAACAAAAAATATTTTAATGAGTTATAGGACCCAGGTAATTATGGAGTTCTTTTGAAAAGTATGACAGAGCCATCTAATTAGTTTTCTCTGTTTTGATATGTGGTTTGATGAGAAAGACTTTTGAACTCATGTTATAAATATTGAAAGTAGGAACCTCCTCATGCGTTCATGTTGCTCTCATTTTGAAAAATATAATTCAGGTGGCTTCCTCTGTTTTGATATGATATGTGGTTTGCTGATAAATACTTTTGAACTTATCTAACAGATATGGAAAATAAAAACTTGTGTTCATGTTTCCTCTCATTTTAAAAAAACATACCGTGTTTATGTTTTCTCTCATTTTAGAAAAAATAATACAGTTATAATGTTATGGAAAGTAAGTGTGTTCAAGTGACTTCCTCTGTCTGATACGTAGTTTGCTGATAAATACTTTTAAAACTCAAATGGAAAAAGAAAAACAGATATGAACATATCACATCTAAGTAAATAAAAAAATTATTTTTTTTAACATGTAACAGTATCAAATAGGTATAATGATAGGTAAGGATGTCAAAGTATCATGGTCCAATTTAATTTTCTTATATTACCTGTATATAAATGAAATAACATATTTAAAAATAACTTTATAACAAAATAATAGTTTCTTCAAATTATTTTATACTGTTTAATTTAATAGGAATATATACTTTCTCAAGAGAAGAATATAAAACGAGC
>Ga0099825_1005412_pt1 | contig 16376 bp, 9 predicted proteins | sample SiratroredBW_FD_76838 | JGI IMG/M metagenome (GOLD analysis project Ga0099825, IMG submission 76838) | Root nodule microbial communities of legume samples collected from California, USA - Siratro red BW | ecosystem: Host-associated > Plants > Roots > Nodule | place: USA: California | collected...
ATATATATATATATATATATATATATATATATATATATATATATATATATATGCTTTTCCTTATATTAAAATATAAGGTAATTAAGTTACCAAATTAACTCATGTGAATATAATTTTTCACTTGGAATTATTTGATTTTCTAATTCTTTTGGTTTATATTTTATATTTTTTTCTCTTTTTTATTCATCTTTATAGTTTTAGAAGATTATTTGACAATAATGTGAAATAGAGATATAATATCCGAGTATCAGATTGTTAAATCAGAATTTATATTAAATGAAATGCAATAGTAAAATTATAATATATAAACAAATTTTACATGGATTAAATTAGAATCAATGTAATAAGTGAGAAATAACATTTGTTATGTGATATAACTAATGTAATAGTGTATTTATCTTTAACAATCAATTTTCACCGTAGATATTACATTGGTTATTCTAATATATAATATATATTTTTTTGAAAAAATAATTTTTTATCAATTATAATAATTACATTACAACTCACTTTTAACGGGTAATATAATTATTATAAAAAATAAATTTTGTATTTATAAAGGAATAGAGAGAATGAAGAGTAAAATTGTAATTTAAAATAGTTATAAAAATTTATTGGGTGTTAACATATTATTATTTTTTTTTGCCATTCGACACCTCATTTTTTCTATTTCATGATTTTTGTTTTCCTTTTGCTTCTTGTGTTTTCGCTCACATTAGTTCAAGGTGCGTCACAACTCCTCCTCCTTGTTGTCGTTGTTACTTGGTGCCACTGCACCTCCTTGGTCTTATTGTTGCTCCTTGTTATTATCGTTGGACATTGGAGTACCACTTGTTTTTGCTGATGCCACTGGACATTTGTTCCACCATTGTTGCTGGTTATTGGTGCTCACTCTCGCGCTGCTCGATTACACTCTCTGTTGCTTATCCAACTACATGAAAGGTTCTTCAGTTAGGATAATCACGTTCCCTCTATTGGCTCTTTACCTCTTTAAGGAGAAGCTCTCAAAACTGCATCATCTTGTCACTTTCTTACGAGGAATCACATTACAAATTAGTATTTGTTTTTTCAATTTTCTATCAAATTAAACATATTACATCGATTCAGATCATAATTAATATAATATATTATTTTAGATTTACATTATCTTATCTCATTTTTAAAAAGTGTTACTTCAACAAATATTTATAATTGTTGTAATTTATGTATATATTACATTCGTTTCAAAACCAATATCAAATATGTTTCACCTTTTATATTGTGTAAATTCTTCCAAATAATCAATATAAAATATATATTTTGTAATAATATCACAAAACATAAATAAACAAACTACATAGATAAATGGATTATCCTTTTTTGGTCTTTTAAAAGTAGATATTGTTATTTTTGGCGAGGAAAACCAAGCATCTTGAGTAGCGTGTGATGCAGGTTAGAATGGCTCACTGCCGTAATACCAACCCTATTGCATTTTGTTCACGCAAGGAAGCAAAAACTACGAGTATAAATTATTACTCAAATTTACACAAATAATCAATTTAAGGTAAAAAGAAAACATGTGCACCATCAAGTAAAAACGTTCAAAATCTGCTAACTAACAAGAAAAAACCAAAACCTTGAAAATTTAAGCAAGTTTCCACTTCTGATTCGTCTCAAGATTCTTCCACTATTCAACCTTTTCGGATGGTGAATATTTATATTTCCCAATGTAATCAATTTATTTTCATGAAAAACAAAACACACCCATGTGACAATAACTTTACACATCGTATCCTAGGACCTTGATGTTGTGCAAGCAAAAAAGGAAGGGTAATGTATATAACACAGTGACACAAAAAACTTGCATATAAGGTAACAAGTGAAACACAAAAGAAAGGCATGAAACTCAGTTATACTATCAAATCAAATCAAAATAATGGCAGAAAAGTCTTGTGATCCAGAGACATAAAAGGACCAAGAGCTCAAATGTGGAACTAAAAGAACACTTGACATTAAGATGCAGTCCTACAAGCACATGAAGATCCTTATAAGGACAAACATGAGGGGCATCTTGTTATCATATTTTCCACTCCACCTTATAAGTACATGTTTGCTAAGCAATAAAAACCTATTTATCATAATACTCATGAAATCCATCAAACCAATCAAAAGCCATGGAATAAAATCACTTGCTTTCTTTATATGCGTGTGTTTAGAAACGAATAAAGGAATCATATATATGAGAGGTTGAATTATAACTTTAGCTTCTTAAAATCATATATAAGATGTGAAAAATCACAGCTAACGTGACAATCTTTTCTTTTTCGTCCTTGCAATTAAAAATGACACCTTAAAAACTAATTGAGAAAAAAATATTATTATTCAAAAGAGAGAGATGTTTTCAGTGAGACGTGATTGCATATTAATAATTATATATTTGTAAGCATATTAGCTTTATGAAAACGGAGTAATTAATCAAGTAATCAAACATTTAATGACACGTGGTTACATTCTTTTCCTTGAAAGAAGGAAAGCTCTCTTTAATATTTGGATAATATCCAATAAGGAGGGGGTAATGGTTCATCCACTTCTCTATTTTTTTATTGTTTCTTTTATCATATTTTTAATAAAACCCATTTTATCCATCACCAACATTTTCATTCTTCATTAATTCCTAATAAACTGATTTTTGTAATTGAGACCAATTTTAATTTGCGGGATATTTAATTATAAAAAATCAAATAAAGGAACTACTAAATTGAGGTTAAAATAATAATGAGAGACTACAATAATGTGTTAAAAATTCACAAGTGACAAACTTACAAAATTGTTATAATTGAGAGAACATAAACACTTGTTTCTTTTTTTTTTTTTTTTGTCAAAATATATGTTGAGTTTTAAAAGTAATGTGAATGGGAGAAGTTTGTGTAGTAGAGCTTTTGAAGGTTGGAAGAAATGAAGGGTTAGTTCAAAGCTGTGTGTTCCAAGTAGGAGGTCCTTTTAAGCCACCTCTTTTATTACATGCTAGCCACGTGTTTGGCTGTGAACATTTGACTTCTGTGGGTGTTTTGTGATTATGCTTGTCCTTGTTTAATTTAATGCGTGAACCACTTTTATTGGGGCAAGAAAATGTCAACCACTTTCTACATGCTATATGAACCACTATTTTTTTAAGGGTATATAATAGGATGGTTTATTCCTGCACCTCTATTCTTTTCTTTCTGCACCTCCGTAGTTTGAAAAATACTAAAATACTTTTTTAAAATTTGTATTCTCAATTACAAAATTTAGAATATAATATTTTTTATATTTTAAATTTCTTATATTTTAAATTTTATAATCTAAAATATATTCTAAATTGTGTAATTTAGAATAAGACACACCAAAAAAACCATTCAAACATATAATGTTGTATCCTTCGCCTGTGAAGCCCCTTCCTCCGCACCAACAGCTCCTTCACAGCACCTCGTCCCCTTTTTATCTTCACTCACAAACATTTCACATATTTGATGGGGGTGCAGGAAGCAAAATCCTAATAGCTAAACTAATAACAAAAGTCCTAAGAAACTGGCCCAATTCCTACAATACCTAAAAGTTGTAGAAAGTTTCTTCTTCCATCCATGATTTCTTCGTACACATTATATGAAGTGTTACAAATGTTTAAATTTTTCATGGATCAAATTTTTAGATTGTAGAATTTAAAAATATATTTTAAATTAAAAATATTTTTTAAATTATACTAATAGAATTTAAAATACATTTTATATAATTTAAAATACATTTTTAAACTTTGAATTGTATGATTTAAAATAATTCTTTTATTATATAATCGAAAAATGCAATGCAAGACTTGTCTCAATTCTTTTATATCCAAATCTAAACGTGAAAGCTATAAGAAGCTACTTTCATTTGACCTTAAAAAAGAATAAAGAATATTTTCTCAAATTGAACGTCCTTGGAGAACATGAAAAATTATATGATTACTGGATCTCTTTGTGATGGTTTTACTTAGGAGCAAATAGTAATATATAAAAAAAATTCAAGAGATTATTGATATAGGTTTTGTAGTTTTTTGGAAGTAAAATATATATTGTTTTTAAATTATTCTTCTAAAACACGATTTTAATTAATTTTACTCTTTATATTTGTTTAGCTTTAACAGCTTATAATAACGTGACAGACATATGTATTAGAAAATATATACAATATTTCTAAAATAACAAAAATTAAAATAAATAAATATCTATAATACAAGATATGTTTATATCATAAGTTTCCTATTTTTATTAAAATATATCGTTAAAGACTTAAGAAATATTTGTTTTTATTTTTATATTTCATTTCACACTGTTTTATATAATAAAGTATTATATAAATAATAAAATATTAATATATAAGAATGTTAAATAGAAGTAAAAAATGAATAATAATATCAAAATATTTTCACTTTAAAAACTTAAAATAAATGAACAATGTAAACTAAGCAAAAATCTTAAGCATGTGTAACAATCTTGTATAATATACGCTAACAATAACTTGTAAAAACAAAATAAACAGAAAAGTACACTGAAGAAAAAAGATTTTTTTTATATTATTTTATTAAAAAAACTAACATAATTTCTGTTTTTTAATATGTAATTTTGAAAAATTGGTAAATTAGTTCAATCAATCATCTAAATTAAGATGTTGATTACGAAAATATTAATTAAAAAAGAAAACACAAACTGTGAAAATATTAACTTAACATCGATCCAACGTCCTAATAAGACTACTGTTTATTTATTTTAAGATGAAGATTATTTTAACATTCACATATTAAATTCAATATTTTAAAAAGAACTAATATTACGATTAAAAATAATGCGCCAAAATTGTATTTTAAAAAAAAAAAAAAAAAAACAGATGCATGTGCACACTCGGGTAGCCCTAGCTCTGAACAACGAACACAACACAGTCGAAGGTATTGCCTTGGTATGTTCCATATACGTTCTTCGTCTTTCTCGTTTTTTCCTCTCTTCCCAAAACCATTTTTTATCTCTCACAAACACAGTGCATTTTTTTTTCTCAATTGAGAATCTAACTACACTATCTCTGTTCCATTCACAGACCAAAGATGGTGCAGTGGCAGAGACACATTTTGCCCTTCCTTCGTCACATTCACAAGCGAGTAGTGGATCACCACCATGCCAATCCTTCAGCTCCAAGCCTTGTAATTTCTCGCTTAGCCTCTTCTCTTTCACAAGGTTAAGACTTTTCGCTAGTGCCCTTTTTCGTGTTTTCACTTTTGTGGTCTTAGTTCTGTGAAAATTGTGACTTTTAAGGGGTTGGTTAGGGTAAACCTTGCTTTGGTATTGTAGGTCAGGTAGGGAGGAGAGCGTGGACAACAACGACACCAACTTTGCCCTGTTTCTCAAGACCCATTTTTCTCAGTTTCCAACATCAGGTAAAATTGTGCTTTGATTGCATGATCACTGGTATAGTAAAAGTAAGGGTTTGTTTTGAATGACATGTTTAATCATTTTGGCACTAAAATTTATGGTTTGGAAAAAGTTTTGCTGACATCCATTTGGGGTGTTTATACCCTGATAGAGAGAGAAGCGGGATATGTGATGGTGATGTTGTAAAAAGAGAGATAAAGGGAAATAAGAGTGTCAATTGGGTGTTTGAGGTATTCAATGGGGTTCTTTGGACGGACATTCAAATCACGAGTGCCAGTTAAAGATTGTTTTGGTCAAAATTAATTCTACCAAACTTTAAAATTAAAGGATGCTAAGGCATCTTATTAACCTCTCCACTGTAATAGTGGGAACTGTGAAGGGAGAGCATTTTCATGTACTATGATGAATTTTATGTTTCCAGCAAGGATGTATGTAGTAATAATAGTCAATGGTTGTCTCTTGGAACTCAATAGCGGATTCTCAATGTTTTGAGTCTCCTTCAGAGAGGTTATATTCAGGCTAAAGATTCATCTGGTTGAAAGTTAATAAGGCTACTCATAAAAGAGATAAGAAATACTCTTGTAGGAAATAAACAACATCGGAGATGGATCAACATTAGATGATAACATTGCACTGATGATGAGCAAATATATATACAATGAGAAAAGCAGCAGAAAAGAAAAGTTGTCACAGAGAGAGAGAGAGAAAAAGAAAAAAAGAAAAGAAAAGATGCCATAAAAGCACACAAATGGAAATGCAGAAAAGATGTCATGCAATGCAACCCCGTACAGCTACGCAACTAAGGAAAATGCAAGGATTGGTCATGGATCAATCTTCTTTCTATGAGCTTTATGGGGGGTACTGATGTAAGAAATACATTCAAAAACAAGAAGTGAAGTAATATTGCATGGTTTGCAAGAGTTTTTCAAAAGGCGAAAATGTTGCAAGTATGGAGTGGGAATGCAATTGAAGAGATATGCAGCATTAAGAGAGCAAAACACCAAAAAGGAGGCATATCAGATTGAAAAAGAAAAGCCCGTGTAACATTTAAAAGATGTTGATGTTTTCGCTCAACAATTCCATTTTGTCAGGGTTGGAATAACCTTAACATGTTTTTCAAATTGTGTTTTAATATGTTGAACAGAATTCATTATATAAGCACGAGTTTCAGCCTTGTTAGCCATTAAAAATATCCATTTAAAATGGGTATGATAATCTACAATAGTGAGGAAATACTTGTGACCATTTAGAGAAATTTTGGAACATGAAGTTTTTTCTGTTTAGTATGATGATAGGTGTTACATGTAAATGTCGGACACTGGAAATACAAGGATAATGTTGCTGCATAGTTTTTAATCTATCATATGACAGGTGACCCATGCTATAATGCCACAAATCGGTAGGCTGAACATAACATTGTGGATGAACATGACAGATGACAGGGAAGAGGGGCGGACAAGGGCAGTAATCATGGTGTAAAGATTATCATTCACATCAACTATACCAATCTTCTCTTTGGTTTTCTCATCCTTGATAACACGAGAATTTGAACAGAAATTGAGTTGACAGTCAAGAGAGGTAACCAATTTAGTTATCAAAATTAAATTGAAAGTGAAATCAGGAATATATAAAACATCGGTTAAGTGAAAGAGTCATTAAATTTGACAGTTCTAGAATGAGTGGCACAAACATGTTGACCTGTGGGAAATTTCCCATCAATGGGATTAATAAGTGTATATGTAAGAAAATTAGAAAGTGGTGAGAACACATGGTGAGTAGCACCAGGGTCAAGGATCCAAGAAGTGACGTTATGTGGGTGAACAGGATTGAAGGCAGAACAACAAGTATTTAAGGAAGAAGAAGGTTGTGTGGAGGGAGAAGTGATCGGACGAATTTGGTTAATGTGGGAAGAAGGAGCTCAGTCGGCTTGAGTGGACTATTTTATTAAAGACATCAAGGCTTGATACTGCTGAGGAGTGTAATGAAAATCCTGAGTCTCTGAAGTTTGCTGTTGATCAGATTCAGTGGCCCGTCTATCACCAGCCACAGTGTTGTTTACGATGAGATTCTTTTCATTATAAGACTTTTGTTCTGGAGGAGAACTGTAACAAACTTCTACAATATGTCCCGATCTCCCACAATCAGTGTAGATCTTATTCGTATCGGTGGAGGAAATATATGTGTCATTAGTGGAGGGGAAGGCATGTTTTCAGTATCAAATATTCTTAGTATGTCCTGCCCGTGCATGGTGAGTGCAGTGAAGAGAGGGAGAAGAAGAGTTAACAAGATTGTTTTTGGTAATAGCAACAACAAAATTATCCCCCAGTATGTTGACGTTCTTGCTGTTGTGCAACATAAGAGAAAATCTTAGAAATAGGAGGAATGAACAGAAAAGAAAACTTGTTACATAGAGGAAAAAAAAAAAAACTGAAAAGATGCCACAAAAAAACAGAAAAGGAAGAACAGAAAAGATGCCATGCCATGCAGCCACTTACAGTTTACCCACAGCTACGCAACACAATCATGTGAAGTCATGCAAAACGAAAATATTAGTTAAGAAAAGCAGTTTGGCTGGCATTTAAGTGTTAAATGATGAGCGCAAATCCCTTGCTTCTATGGTTGCTAATCAAATTTCTCACTGGAGTTTGGTTTAACTTGAGTATTCCTTTATGACGAAACCCAAAGGCTTTTCCTTTTTGGATCAGTTTATGCATTAGGTTTCTAAACATTTGGGTAATTTGAAACGAGCTTATAATCTTTAGGTGGTTGAATTTCATTTTTCAGTTTAAATTGTTGCGCATTCCCTCTAACATCTTTCCAGCTGGTTTGACTTCAAAATAATTATACTAGTTTGACTCTGGTCTGGTATGGGTAGGCTTAAGTTAAATTTAAGCTCAAGATTGGATGGACATTTGGCATTATCAACACTTCAAACTCCCAAAGGGCTTGCATGAGGAGGTGTGTTGCTTATAAACCATTTTTGAGTTTTCACATAATAGCTTAAGTTTTTTGGATTAGTAGGTCTCAAGTCATCAACAAAAAGATATAAGATGGAAAGCAAAGAGTGGTTTTGGGTAACTTAGTACAGGAGTCTACAACCACAAGACACAAAAACCTTATTCTTTCCCCAAAGATTTGTGCAAGATATTTGGGTTGGGTAGGTGGCTTCTCTGTCATTGAGGTCTTTCCATGCCTCTATAATATTACTCTTAACAGAATCACTCCATCTTTTTTGTTTCTTCAGGATAATTATATAAACAGGGGGAATTTAACTTTGGCAATCTTAATCATAGCAAAATTCAAGACATACAATCTCTTCTAGAATACGTTAGTCTTTCAACTATTACAGTTCAGAGAATGTGATTCCCGACCCTTCAAGAGGCACAAGGGTCTGCAATCAAATGGGAGCCGCAATGGTGGACGAAGTTGTAATAAAAGGATTTGGGAAAGAATAATGTTTGAGGTCGGTGACCCAAATGTTTTGCATATGAATAAGGTTTTTGGCTTCTCTTTGGTCCTAGATACATGGTCTTTTAAGTGGGTTGTATGGTGTTATTCTTGAGTTCTGTTTTGTTGGTTCTTAGTATTTTTTTCTTTAATTAGTTGTCTTGTCAGGGATATCTTATCCTCCTATATTTTGTATTTATGAATTTCTTTTTTATGTCAAACCAAAATTCACAACAATTCTTGTTGCTGCTAGCTAAATTGTGCAAACACTTTCTTAGACTTTGTGATCATACTCAATTATGTTTGGAGATTTTAATGAACAGGTTTGTTCATATTTAATGTTTTCCAACTCATCAAACTAAAACCTCAGGGCTTACTGAGCTAGTGTTATAAATTTCATAATGTTATGTCTCTCTATAGATTGTTATTGCTTTGCTATGATCATACCCTCTTCTTAACTTCATCTTTTTTGTTTTATTACTTGATTATTTCGGTTTCAGGGAATTTCAAGCACTACATTGCTGGCAAATTCATCTGAAGAAACACCTGTTTTGTCACCTTTAGTCCCAGTTTCATCTTTGGGTAGTTCAAAAGGTGAAGACCAGAAGCAGAAAGCTGTTACTAAGCCAGAAAAAGTTCAAGCAATATTAAAGGGAATAAAGCAGGTTTGGGATGCATATTACTGTTCATGATTGTTTGCTTTTGGTTTTCTTATATGCAGCAGTTGGTTTTCCTTCATCATGTTTGGTAGACCTGAACAAGTATATGTTGAATGAATTTTGAATGAAAGCATTCCAATTTTAAGTGCTGAAAAGTACAATATGAAAACTTATAACATTTAATATACCAGACATGGCAACATCAAAGGAAAAGTCTTTTAGTTACTTAAATAGTGAAACAGATTTTACTTTATTCATTCAGTATAATGCATATGATGAATGTATTTAGAAATTGCACTATTCAATTTGTAGCATTCTCTAGCGGCTCCACAATGCTGTTCTGTGATTGCACCACTCTGAGCTGCTATTGACACGCCAAAAAATATTTAAAAAGAATATAAATTAAACTAGTTCAACTGCATGCTATTATGGAAACTGTTTTCTCCTTTAAAACAATTGAGAGTGGAGAAAGTAAAAGAATTTGCTGTAATCTGTTGGACTGGACTAGTTTCATCTTTACAAGTGCAACTGTCACTGCCAAACGCAAGAATTGCACCTTCTCATGAGATAAAATACTAGTGGCACATCTTTACATCTTTGATATCATTTCAGAACTGCTACATATATGGTATAATAATGATGAAGAGGTGAATATGTAAACCCAAAAGACATACTTTTAAACAATGCTTGTACTTCTACAACCAAGCTAATAAAGTTGCACTCAATGCTTGAACAATCAACAGTTGAGTGTTGTGACAAAATCAAGTACATGTCTAACTCCTAAACTTCTAGTATAAGTCTAACCTAATCTTATAAAACTGACTTGTAAATCATGATTTGTACCCACCCCACTTGTGTACTCTACTTTAGTCACATCACTAAACGAGTGAGACTAAGCCATCATCATTTAGGTAGCAAAACCAAGCTAATAAAGTGTAGTTAGAACTGTTGATTGAACAATCAACAGTTGAGTGTTCTGACAAAATCAAGTACATGTCTAATTTCTAATTGGATATAAGTCTAACTCAACCTCATTAAGCTGAGTTACAAATTAAGGTTTGCACCTCTGTGTGTAAACTCTACCTTAGTCATATCTCCTTTGAGGTTACAATCAGGCAAATCCCCAATGAGGTTGTAACTTAGGCAAGGTAGGGGTGATTCCAACAGTAACAAATTCTGAAGTTAATTACGATCCCAACTTTCAATATTTTAATCAGCAATTGTCAGTGCTGAAGTGCATTCCTCTCACTTTAGAGGAGCTAAATCTATCGACATTTTCCCCCAAGAGTGTCCAAATGATCCTAATTTGTTAGATAAATAAAAATAATAAGGTTCCCAGTTTCATAGTTCTCCATCCTAGTTCTACTTACCAATCTTTCTTTAACTGCATTTACTATATTGTTTTATCTCTCCATTTCTAACCTTCAATGTTCCCACACATCTGTGCGTTTGGTTTTCTAGTAAGCACTAATGCAGGCTAAAAGAAAACCATTGATTTGACAATATCAATAAGTATCAGTGTATAGTCACAAGTATATTCAGCATTGCTATAATAGGAATATTAAAAAATTGTAATGCTTTATTTTATTTATGCGGTGCCCATGCATAGTTTATTTTTAAAGAAACTTCTGTGTCATCAATTTTTGCGGACAAGTTAGAACATATTTAAGCTATTGGAATACCTTCCTTGGTTTGATGTGGAAACTAAATTCATATCTGGTTCTGGTATTTTAGAGTCCAAAGAAGGTCAACTTAGTTGCTGCTCTGGTTCGAGGCATGCTTGTTAAAGATGCATTGATGCAGTTGGAATTGACTATAAAACGAGCAGCAAAAACTGTTTATCAGGTAGTAACACTAGTTTTCTTTTACTCTCACCTCATTGGACAAGATTGCAAAAAACTATAATTTTAATTGCTTTCAAAGTTCCTCTTTGAATGCATCAGATTTTAATAATCGTTTTTCTCATTATCTTTGCCCCATCCCCTGGCCATTTTACATTTTCTTAATTATAACACCAATATATAATTCTAACATTTTTGTCTTCCGTGCATTTTGTCTGCATTTAACACAACAATTTGTGATTATTTAGATTCTAGTTATATTCATTTTCAGTGGAGAGAAAGGTTATATATTCTATTACCTTCTATATGGTAAAGCAAAATTGGTAGCATTTGTTTTAAAATCCTACACATTGTAGGTTATTCATTCAGCTCGAGCAAATGCCTCTCACAATCACGGGTTAGATCCAGAACGTCTCATAGTAGGTAATATTTTGAAGTTCATAATGATTAGAAGTGAAGTTGTTTTGTTACATGAATTACAATAGAAGTTTGCAACATTGTTTAAAAGTGATGAAAGGCTTAATTGTTGTTGTATCTCTGATGATCCTGGTTTCTTGTTTCTTACAGCGGAAGCATTTGTAGGAAAGGGATATTTCAAAAAGAGAATTGCCTACCATGCCAAAGGAAAAGCAGGGATGATAATGAGACCAGAATGCAGGCTAACGGTTGTAGTGAGGGAGATAACTCCTGAAGAAGAGGCTGATATAGCTAGGCTCAGAGTTCACAACTTTAAGAAACTAACTAAGCGGGAGAGACGACTTGTGCCTCATCAACTTATTGAGACCACTCCTGTTTGGGGCCGCAAAAGCAAATCTAGTGGTCAAAACTTGAGTGCTACACCTGCATGAGCCTCAATTTGTTTCCAAGTTTTCATGCATCAATGCATTTTTTGTGTAATAGATTATTGTTCTTGGCCATGGCATAATATGGAAACAGTTGAAAATTTTGTCTGTCCTTGTTGCAAATGATAGAAGTTTGTGTTGGATCAGGTTCAGAATTATTCTCATTTAATAGCTTATTTTTCTTCCTGCTTGGTACTAAAAATGATATGCCCTGTTCAATCAGCAGCTTGAGTTTTGTTGTCTTTTCTTGATCTGGTAAATCGTCTAATGGTAGTATGTAGTTGGTGCATGTGTTGTAACTGATTGCGAAACTGTGACTGAAGTAAAAAGAAATGTTTGATGTTATTGTGGGTTTACAACAAAGATTAAAAAAAGGTTTGATATTGAAGATGATGGTGTATAAACTATAAAACGAAAAAGGATTAAAGAATATGTTGGAAACAATAAAACTACTTTTAAAAAGAGGGAGTATACCGAGGGGTATAATTAGTCAATTAATGAAGAAGTATAGAAGAGAGAGTACTTGTAGAGAGTAAAATTTTTCTACAAAAATGTCATACCATGTTATGTCAAGGAGCAAAGAAATTAAGAGAAACTTGATTTAATTTTGAATTATGATCCAATGATTTAAGTCATCTTATACCATCAAATTAAAGTAAAGTATTTGAAGGAAGATGTTAAGAGAAGAAAAAATATTTAAAAATTCATAGGACGTCTTAAAAAAAAAAAGAAAACAAGTTACACTAATAATTGTTGGTTGGACTAAGAGGAGAACAAAGATTATATTAAACAAGACTATATTAAACTTTTTAGTAGATTGTTCAAAGGAAGCTATTTTTCTAAATTATATTAATGTATGTCATGTAAAAGTAGTAGATAAAATTTATAAGATGTTTGTAAAAGTAGTAGATAAAATTTATAAGACGTTGGATGACATTATAAAAAAGTTGATGAAAAAAATGTTTTCCAAATACAATGAAGAAAAGGAATAGGTTCAATCAAAATATGTGATATCTCTACTTTTAAATAACATTGAATCTTTAATTTAAATACAAGAATTAAAAAAATATCACATTTTAATTTCTATGATTAAATTTATATTTTGGGAGGAGTGTGGTGGTTGTTGATACAACAATGATGACTTATTGGTAAAGAAGCTTTAGAATAGAATGGATGCATATAAAGTGAAAATACGAAAATATAGGTTTCGAAAATAGTAAATCATGTGTTTGAGGGTTGAAGGATTTTAAAGAAATATTACATCAACTTCTTTTTATGGCAACAGATGTAAAAATTCGATTAAAAAATTAATTACATTTGTTCCACATAAAACCAATGTAACGTGGTCATTTATGCACAATTTAGATCATCTAATTATATAATTGATGTAATATTTACTCACATTTATAACAAAACTTTCACCATGTTTCTGTTAACAACAATAATGTCGAAATCAAATTTATTTGACGATGTTAAGTCGGTTTTTTTTTTCCACTATGTCAAATGGAGGTTTGACACTTTGAAATCACTAAAAAAAAAATTAAATCGAAATTAATTATTTAAATATTATTATATTACCAATTATTTCACTCATATATGAAAAATGTGCGTGTGAAAAAAAAAATACTGCGCCTAATTTGATTTGTCTATAAATCTACTACAAAGGAGTAACACATATGTTTAACATATAAATGAAGTGGAAAAAAGTTATCCTAGTGGTGTGAATATTACATCATCAGTCTTGGGAAAGAAAAGTGTTAAAGCAAAAAGAAGAAAATACTACATATCGACTAATTTTAATGGTTATTTTTGAATTTTTTTGTAATATTATACATGTTTGTATAAGGAGTTTGTTGGGCTTATAAGAGGTAAATTGATAAATGTAATAATAACTTGCTTTGTGGTATGTATTCAATCTTTTTATTTGTATTCATGTCATAAACTACTTTTAACTGGGTTTAAAAATTATTATTAAACTATTTTAAATTGAAAAAGTTGATTACTACATCTTGAAATAGGTATGAATTTGGTGAGTCGATTAGTAATATGAATCAAATAGATAAATATTTATAGGTGGTGAGAGTCTAAAGATATGTATGAATTGGATGACTGTAGCTTGAAATATAGTTAGTCAGAGAAGTCTCAAAAAGACTAATCTTGTCATACAAAATTATTGATTCATTGATTGGAGACAATGTGAATTCACAACTTAAAATTGTGTGACAAGTATATATCTTAAAGTCTATTCAATGGTGTGGGTGTGTGCCTTTAAACCTATTTTTTTTTTTTTTAAAAAACACTTGTTGGGATAAAGTAATATTAATTTGGAGTATTACATTAAATACAATTTATAAAAGTTATTCATCTTACTTAGTTCAACTATTTGTAAAAATTATTCATCTTACTTAGTTCGACGTTGGAATTAAATTTGAAACCTAATTTTTATGAATCAATGTATTTGAGTTGTAGTCATTAGTAAAAATGCATATAGTTTAAAACAAAAAAAATCTTAAAATGATACTCATATTTTACAATTTTACTTCTTCTATGACTTGGTATACTTTGCGAAAGTCTTAACATAAATCTTTAAGAGTTATCTAATATTTATGCTACAATGTATAAATATAATATAACCACATTTATCCTTTGTTTTTTCTGTTTTAAAAACTTAAACATCTCGTACATCTTTATATTTTATTTTAGTTTTTTTATTGATAAAAGAAAATAAAGGTGCTATGTGTAAACAAATTCTTTAATACTATATATAATGTTAAAGAGGGAAAATATTTTACAGTAAAATAGACAATTGAAATTAAATTATTGATGATGATATAATGTTGGACCATTATGTGAAGAAGATAAAATCAAATTATTTAATAAAATTGTAAAACTGATCCAAATAAAAACAAACTGATTCGTTACGGTTTAATTTGATTTGATTTGGATTTTTTATCTTAAAATTGAACCGTATTTAATTTATATGTATTTTTAACAAAGACTTATTCAAAATCCTACCATTAACACCCAACATATTATTTAGAATGTCCCGAAAGAAAATTAAAAATATTATTCTCTTCCTTTCAAAAGAAAGTTGAAGAAGTTGTGACAAAATTGTGAGGAATATTTGACCTAATATCTCCTAGTCACGTAGAAAATAATAAATGAAATAATGGTGACTTCTGTTGCATTGGTGGCCGTCTAATGAGAAGTTAAGTATGTTGTGTGAATTCATGAAGCCTTTCCACTTACTTTCTTTTATTATTAGTTGGCTGTTTAACTTCTTTTTACCACAATGTGTTTTTCTATACAGCATCAATTAAAATAGGTAAAACTTATTAGGATGTGGAAAGCAGGAGCTGTAAACATGGAATTAGGAATATGCAAATGGTGAAGGTACTGCAATATATTTCATGTTGTTTTGTATATGAGTTAAAACACTCTTTTGTATTTCCTGTTAATTCATCTTTTTACTGATATAAAAAAAAATTCGCTAAACTTAAAAAAGATGAAGGACTAAACTCCAAAAAACGTCAAATTTAATTTCTTAAACTGGTATAATTTTTTTTTTTAAATTTCTGAAATGGTGTATTTTTTTATTTATTTTCGGATATGGATATGGATAGATCGTGCATATGAGACACCATATCATTGTAAAGAAATTAGTGACCCTATTCCAGGATTTAATATAAAATTAAATGAAATCGTGAAAGAAGGACACACCATCTTAATAACTAGATGAATAATAACTAGATAAAATCATATAACCAAATTTTCAATTAATGAATTAAATTAATATGGTGAAAATAATGTAGGATCTTAAGGTGGTTAATATTCTTCACCCATCCCTCTTCTATTTTGTTTGGCACGTGTGATGTATTGCTAATGTGCAACTAGAATAAATACACAGTTACAAAAGTGATTTTATTTATTGATAAAAATGATTAAAATTTAATTGAATGTGAAGTTAATTTGAAATTATACAATAATGGTTGAGGGGATTATTGTTTAAATTAAAATAAAAAATGATATTAGTATGGGATTTATATGTTGAACTAAATTAAAAGTAAGTTTGATTTTGAAAAGAAAAATTAAATTAAATTAAAATTTAGTAATAAAATATATTTAGCAAAATTAAGTTTAAGTTTAATATTTGAATTTAGTTACTAATAT
>Ga0099825_1005414_pt1 | contig 16371 bp, 10 predicted proteins | sample SiratroredBW_FD_76838 | JGI IMG/M metagenome (GOLD analysis project Ga0099825, IMG submission 76838) | Root nodule microbial communities of legume samples collected from California, USA - Siratro red BW | ecosystem: Host-associated > Plants > Roots > Nodule | place: USA: California | collected...
AAAAAAAAACCCCGTTTTACCACATTTTCCCAAATATTTCTAAAAAAAAATTTAAAAAAAAAATAAAAAAAAGGGAATAAAAAAAAAAAAAAAAAAAAAAAAAAAAAAAACATGTACCAAAATTCACCCATAACTTTTGAGAGAATTTATCCATGTTGAGAACTAAAAAATATTTTAAACTGTCTAATAATATATCAACTAAGTGATGAGACGTTATTTATAATTCTCCAACAGCTTCTAAGGACCCTTCAATGAAACAACACAGGACCTAAAGCATCACATGGTCACTCTTAAAATAAAAAACTCAACTTGATATCTATAAAAATAGTTTAGTGTCTTAAAATACTCACTAGTCAAAAATATTATATTCAAAATTAAAAATATAATTCATAACAATTAATTATTGTTAATCGCTAAAATTTCTTAGTTAAATAATTAATCTAAAAAATTGACTTAATGAGTTAATTTTTATCTAATTTATCTATTCATGGACCAATATAAATACAACATATGAAAATAAAGTTTACCTGTATTTCTTGGTCCAAATCCAATAAACTTGAGATGGGCTTCGACTATTCGGTTGAGAAAGTATAAAGTGTTAACAAAGTAAGAAAACCTGAAAGGGTTAGGTTAACCCATCTTAGTCTAGGAGTTTAGTTCCACTTTCAAAATTGGATAATTGTGATTTTGAATTTAGTGATGAGAACGGTTGTTCTAATTTATGAAATAAAAATAAACTAAGTGCTTCTTATTTTATTACTGTTGATTTATATAAATCAAAACTTGAAGATCAATTTTATGACTCTGTGTTGACTGAGCACAAAGTAGTAGAATTAATATCGTAGAATTAATAGTAACATGATTAAAGAAAAATATATATACTCGTGAGATAAATGCTTAGTCACATAGGAAATGTGGATAAAGAATGAGATTTAATAGAATTTAGATTTTATTAATCTTGGGCTGTGTGTTGTTCACATTAAGAGAAAGTAAACCCCATAGAATAATGATATGTTGATAGTAGGGTGTTTAAAATCGAACAAAAAAAAAAAACTGATCAAATAATCGATAACTAAAAAAATGATTTTTTTTATTGTAACCTTCAAATTAATGACTAAAAAATTAAAATAATAATAGTACTTAGAAGCTAATTATTTAAAAGTTAAATGCTAATAAAAAAAATCAACCTTATCCATTTGATAATGATACTTTATGGACTGTAAAAATTATTTTGCCAACAAATGACACATTAGTGTGAATGTTCAAAGAACATTTATTCCACTTATCTATTTTCCATCTATATGTGTTTGTGTGTGTCTTGACAAAGAAAGATGAAAGATAAACCAATTTACTTGATGGAAAGAGTATGATTAATTTTCAAAATCTTCATATTAATAAAAAAATTTGTCAAAAATTATATATTTGTTTATAGATTTAATTATATGACATCAAAATTGTAAATAAATAAAAATTATAATTAAAGATAACAATATCAATTTTACTTATAACTTATAATTTTAATTTTATCCTTAAAATGAAATAATTTTTTTTTTTTTAAGCTTCTGGGCCATTATTCCGTGGGAACATGGACCGTAAACTTCTGAAGCATCTGAGCGTCTGAGTCTTTGCTGCAAAGAGCAGAACAGAAGTCTGGTGGCAGTAATTAAGTTTTGCGTTAAATGATGCAACCACTTACACTGTCTTGGTATGACCGTTGTAGTAGGATCCAATGTAACCACAACAATTTTTTTCATTTATAATTATTATGGCTTACTTTTATTTTTTTAACAAGCGTTTATAAAAATATAGAGTATAATAAATTATCTTTATCAATTAAAATGATCTTATTGTTTAAAAAAATCAAATGCAAACATTAATATTTCCTTTTATTTTTCTTATGAAATATTTTACTCCTTTTTGGAATGAAAAATCTTAATTATTACAAAGAGTGATAATGTATAAATAAATCTATATTTCATGCATTTTATCAATATTTATTCTTTACTTTCTTCTTTATTTTTATCATATTATAGTATTTATTATATTGATATTTTTCTCGAAAATGGAGATAATTTTGTTAACAAATTGGAGATTAGGCCTAACTTTACAAACATGGACGTTTGATTAAAAGAAGTTTTCATGTATGAAAATTATATTTCTATAAGTTAGGATTGCCAGAAATAATTAATATATGTATTTTATTGATAGTAAATATTTCTGAAAATATTCATATAAGTTTCAGAAAATTAAAAAAAAAAGTACTGTTTTTATTAAAAAATTATTTATTATATTAAATTTAATAAGAATAATATAGCATTTTTGTTATAATAAAAAAATTTTTAACTAGATAAAACTATATTTTTGTTAAGTAAACATTTGGATTTCATTAAAATTGATTTAGTTTTAGCAATGAGAAATATTTTATCATCCTCTTCTTTTTAATATAAGACATAATTTTTAAAAAATTGATAACTATTTTTATAAATATTTTGTAGTTTTATGAAACATTAAATTTGTTTTCCTTATTTTTATTAAATATTATAAATATGTATTTTTTATTATTAATAACTAATCAAAAGGAAAAATCATTAATAATAAAAGTAAATTTATCATATTGATAATATTATTTTAAAATTTTAACAAAATCAATTGATTTAATATATTTAATTATATTAAAGTAATTTGTATTAAGCATAAAAATAATATTAATGAACTAAATTTAACCTCAGATGCGATATGATGCATCCTCATTAAATATGCACCTACCAATGACTTATCCTTAAATATATTATTATATCTATATTATTATTTTGATTGTTTTATTTCCATTCTTATAAGTAAAAGTTTATTTCTATTCTCATTTTCATCTCGTTAAAGAACTTGTATTCGCATCTATATCAGTTTCTTATCACTTTAAATATTAATTAAATATTTTCTTATAAAAAATAAAATTAAAATAAAAGAAATATAATATTATTAGGTATTTTATATTAAAAAGATATATATTTTTTCTTCTTCAATATCAAATATCAAGTAAAAAATTATAATTATATAAATTCTAATTGAAAATGAAAGTATTAAATAATAATTAGATTGTCAAATAATTACGGAAAATAGTTAAAATGATAAAATATATAACTTAAAAGTAAGTTACAAAATTAAGAAAACAATTATTATATTTTTTTATGTTACCTAAATAAATTAGAGATATTTCAATAATTTAAAATAAAAATGATAATAGATATTGAGACAATATAGGAATAGAAATAAAATAGAAATAAAAATAACACAAATATGTACATACTCATCGTGGTTTATATTCATAATTTAAAAAATTAAGTGTTACTTATAGTCATACTTATATTCAATTAATATGAAATTTTGAATCAAAATCGATGAGTTCAAACAATATATACGAAGATAACTTCATTTATCATCCCTACATAATATTTCTTATTCTACTAAAAATTATGAAGTTAAAAAAACATTTTATTATAATTTAAAATTAATCATATATTATACTTCGTTCAATTTTATTTTTTCAGCGTAAATTTATTTTTTATTATATATTTTTCTTTATTATCATAACAAATTTTTCTCTTCATTTTAACTAAACTAAAAGAATAGTTAAAAAAGTTATATATTATTTTAAAATTAAAAAAATTACAGATAAAGTAAATTATTTTAAAAAACTAACAATTGAAAAGAATATTATAATATTAATTAATTACATTGATTATTTTGCATTTGGGATCTGTGATATAATCTCTTTCACCAAAGACTAAGGATGAATTAATAGGTAGGTAATAATTAAAAATAATAATGAATAAAATTAGGTATTTGTTTTTTATCTTTATTTTCTTTTATTATATTTTTTTTTCATTTTCCATCACATCATTTTTATATACTTTTTACTATTTATTTCTAGTAGTGTAAAAAGGTGGAAAGAGGATAAAGTTAAAAGAAAATATTCAATTCAAGAATATCTCACATTTTTTAGAATGACCATGTAAGTTAAAAATGTGAGTGAACTATCTGTATGAAGTGGAAAGAGTATGTAGAAAATTTTGGTAGCCCACTGGAATGGGACTTATTATCTTTCTTAGTTTGAATAAGCTAAGATAAAAGAAAGTATTTAAAGATGCATACAATTGACTTCATTACTATACATTAGTATACCTGAACATATTATCCACATTGCATGTATATTAAAAACACATTCTTCTTTATTAAGAAGTAAACAATTAATTCTTGGTATATATAATTTAATTTATTATATTTTTTTTTCACTCAGCAGAGATTGGTGGACTCCCCTGATAGTTGAATTAATAAATGCATATACAAAAATCATACTAGATTTTTTTGTTGATAATAGATTTAAGAGACTCATGCAAGTGTGCTTACGTAATATGTTTTATTTAAATTTAATTTTTACGATATTTTCAAATAACATTTATTTATAAATAATAGGAAGAATTTTAAACTAAAGTTTTCGAGATTAGGTTTAAGGTACCATCATATGTCGGTAGTTTAAATTGTATTTCCTATGTCCTATTGAAAAGGAGAATGCTGAAGATCTTGCTCGTGTTCATACTCATATCATGAAACATAGACATGCATATTCTAATTAATTTTAGTATATAAAGAAGATTAGTGGACTATTACCCTTTAAGAATCACATGACGTTGTCAGGATCTTTATAGTCAGTATAACTTTAACAATACTACATTTGCATTTGTGATTGCAAATGCTAGAAGAATAATAGATCTTAAAGAGTTATTTCCATAAAATCCTCATGTTAATGTAAAAGCCTTAACTGCATTGTAATAACTAACCTACATCTTACATAATCTTAGCATCAAAGTTCAATCTCCAAACAATTCATACTGTGACAGTCACAACTAATTAAACATATTGCTTTTAGTCTTAGCCTAACCTCCATGAATACAGCACATCAAAATTTAGTATTACATTCTGCGAAAAACTACAAATATTTTTCTAATAAAATATGCAAACCATAGTTAATATCTTTACTAAGTCAATCAATAATAGAAGTTTCAAAAATCTTGTTTCCAAGTTTTTTTGTAATGTTATAAATCCGCATTCCAACTTCAAGGAGGTTACAACTATATGTATCATTTGTGTGTGTTGAAAATCTTGTATCTGTTGTTGTTGTTATTAGAACGTCTTTTGGAGGTCTCACTTTCTATTCGTACAGGCTTTCTTCCTTCTTTTGTATGTGTATAAAAATAATAATTTAAGGATGGTTTTTATTGTTTTTCTTCTCTTTATCTTTATTTCATACTACCAAATGATTTTTTTTTTTAACAATACTCATTAAGAGTTTGACATATATACTGTTTATTCAGAGTTTGACATTCGGTTTGTTTCTTTATCACAATTCAAATTTGAAACATTTATTTATATATTCATTTCACTTTTTCTTTTAAAACATGAGACCTTAATGGAACCTATGAATAAAGTTTAAATTTATAAATAAGTCATAAAATTTAGATCATTATAATAGCTAACATCTTTCAAACTAATAAGTATATCTTTTTCTAGAAACCTCTAAAACTTCTAAATATATCTTGGTTATAGAAGTTATTATCTTTTCATCCCATAAAAAAGTTCTAATTAAAGAAGGAAGTAGTGATAAGAAAGTCATCATTAACAACATCTCAAGGCTCACTTGAATTTTTAAACACATGACTAACTCTTCAAACTCTTTCAAATTTTCTGTACTAATTATGAAATATGACAGTTATATATAACTCATGAAATTATGTGACCAACTAAAATCAATGATCAATTAATATCTAAACATATTTTCATTTCTAAATAATAGATATTTCAAAACAATTATTTTTCTAATAAGATGATTTTTTTAATATCTTAATTTTCAATAATATATAGCGTTTTATCATTAAAAATATTAATAATTTTCATAAATGTATAACATTTGATTATTACAAATAATATTAATATTAACAAAATTTAATACACATTTAAGACGACAAAATAATGTTTATTAGTATTTTAAACAGTTTGAAATTTATATACGTTTTTAAAATATTTTGATTTGCTATTGATAATAGCTATCTTTTATTTATTTTAGTAGTATTGCAATTTTATTTTGACTACAGTAAAAAAAATCACATATGACATTATTCTGATCATTTTAATGAACTTATTGTATGAGGAATGCGAATGGGTTTTTTAGTTGAATATTTTATTGGATTGGAAAGAGTAGTATGTTAGAACATTGCAATGCACCTTATGACCGTACTAAGTGCTAAAAACAAATAATAGAGCTTCTGACAAGTTTGCTGTGCCTACACAAACTAGCTGTATTAATATGCACAGATATGTCCTCTGAGTTGTATGTACTATAAACACAAATTTATTTTTTAGTAATCACTCAATAATAATTGTTATAGATAACTTGAACAATAATTGATGCCTATAGATTGGTTAAACTTCTTTTTGTTGATACATATATCAAAACATATTGGTGAATTTTTTTAATAATAGATGTAAGAAAACTCCTATACAATATTTAAACTACAATATTTAAACTTTATCATCATAATATTTAACATATTTTTTCATGTTTATTTTTAAATAAGAAGAAGATTTTTAAGGGTTGGATTTAGTAAGATTTGAGAAAATCTATTACATAATCACTAAAATAATTTCACGCTAGTTGAGTTTTTTTTTTTTAATTTAATTTAACTCCACTAAGTTTTGAGCGAGTTGAATTTGGTTGAGTAAATTAAATTAAAATTTTGATACACTTTATTTTTATTTTTGTTAAAAGTTATTTTCAAGTGTTAGTAACATGATAAAAAATCATAACATTTACAAAAATTTATTTAAGGACTTCAAGTAAGTTAATAAGATAAATCATATCAAGTTTATCCAATACATGAAAAGAAAAAAATAATACAATTTGTCCAAAGATTTATAATCACAAAATTAACATAGACATAAAGTAAATACAATATAAAGTTTAAATAAAAGTCACAATATGCTAATACAGGAAAAATAACATTATATCTTGAATTATAAGGCAATGAGAAGGAGATAGAGGGGTAGAAATAAGGAAGATAATGTTTTTATTTAAATAAATGAAAAATTAAAATGCAAAACATTTCAATCAAAACAAAGATTGATGACAAGATTGCGTTGAAGAAGAGGTGATAAATAGAATATATAGTCACACATGGCAAAGACAAACAACAACAATAGCTCGTAAAGGTGAAAACAAATGGTGGAAGAAAACAAGAAAGAGAGGCGTGAATGCTAATCACATTACAATATGTTTAGGTTTATTTGTTTAATGTTAGAGTTAAAGGATAAAGACAAGAATGTTAAAATTGATATAAAAAAATAAGATGCATGACTATCAGGGGTGGCTCAAAGCTCAAGTAGGTAAAGTAATTTTAGACCTTAAATCAGAAAGGTCTCAAAAATATTTAATACTTATATATTATTATAAAATAAAAAAATATTTAATTTAAAATTAATACTAAACAAATTTTAATTAAAAATTTAAAATATTTCCATCTATGCTATAAATATTTTTAAATGACTTTAAATTTATATTGATACTATAAATATTATTTATGAATAATATTCTTGAAACTTTCTTATAATAAATTAATAATATTTTTTTAAAACAGAAATTTAACAGTCAAGGAATCCTACCTATCAAAACTTTATTATTTAACATATTCATGTCATTATTTATTTATATGTTATTTCCTTATCTGACTCTTCCACTTCTCACCTTCTTCACTTATCTCCTTCTTCACTTAACTTATCTCCTTCTTCACTTTTCTCCTTCCTTCCTCTTTCTCTTTGTTCATCCATAAAATTATTTCAATTTATTTCCAATTTCAAACTTGTTTCATCAATGCATATGTGCATTTATGGTTGTGTCTGTTTCTGTTCACTTTTGCTCATTTTGAGTGCATCAATATTATTAGGTAAAAATAATATGAGATTCATGAACATATCTCAATTTTTTATTTTTCATTATTGTTTAATTAATCTTAAAATAATTTGTGCAGATTCAAAGAGGAGAATTTAGAATTTATAAATTATATTTAAAGACTTGCCAAAGGACAGGATTGAAAGATACTAGGAGACTTAAAGACTTCAAAACAATTATGTTTTATCTTTTTAACTTATTCTCATTTTATATACCTATAAATTATATTCAATGTGATATATATATATAATTTTTAATCTTATATAAAAAATATACAAATATGTCAACTAGAAGATTTGAATCAGGTTATTCAAAAATTAAAAAAAATAGAAGAGGTTAACTTTTGGTTGAATCACAAAAAGGGAATTATGGATATATTTATAAAAATAAACAAAAACAAAATGAATTATAAAATATAGGCCAGTCTATTGAAAAATGCACTATTAGGATAACTGATATATATTGTCTATTTAAAAGAATATTTTAAATGAAATTAATTATAAAATTTAATAGATAATTTTACATCATAAAAAACTAAAAAAATAAAATTTAGATAAAAATATCATAATTTTAATTATTTTATTAATTTAAAAAAAAAGTTTTATTTTTTTAATTCGTTTTAGACCTCTTAAAGTCTTGAGTCATCACTAATCACCAAGAGAGTGTTTATGTATGTTTGTTAGATGTTAGAATTGAAATACAACGGAGGTAAAAACCCAAAGTGAATGATGAAGAGGAAACAATTGAAGATGTACCACTGGTGTGAGTTTTTAGGTTTGCCTAAGATTATCTAATTGCAAGTAAGTATAATACAAGTGTACAAGAAAATCTCGGATTAGTTGTACCATATTAAATCCATCACCCAACCTATATAAAAATAAGTTTGTTTGTGTTGAATAAGTTTCATTTAATTATAAATAAAACTCAAACCAACTTAATTATATTGAATTGAGATCATAGACAATACCCTTAGCATCACTTGAGGTAAACTTTTATGTTGAGTGGCAAGCAATATTAGTTTTTTTTTTTTTTTTCAATGGTCATGAGGTAGACTTGAGCAAGAACTGATATTAGTTTCTCTTTTCAACGGTAATTAAAATATAGCATATGAACATTAAAAAGAATATTAATATCAATAAAATTTAATTGGCATGCCAGTATATGTATTACTAAAGGGACAAAATAACACTAATTTGGTTTTTAAACTGTTTGCATTTAATATAATTTTAAAAATATTTTCATTTGCTATTAACAAAACTTATGCTTTATTTATTTTTGGTTGTAATGAAATTTATTTTAATTGCTTACAAGTAAAAGAATCACATGAACAATATCATAAATTTATGTTTTTTAGTTGGATATTTAGATATTTTATCTTTATTTAAATGATGTATTAATGTGTAAGACATGAGTTCCATCATAAATTTTCTTAATAGTTTGAGCGAGAAAATTAACTGTCACTTGACAATTTAATTTTCATCCATACAGAATTACATACATTGTCCCATTAGTAGTAGCATTAGCAAGGGTGTTGACATATATAACAACAATTCACAAGAAAGATCGATTTGTCTTCTTCCAATATTTTAAGTTTTTTTTTATAAATTTTTAATTGAAAAAAAAGTAATGGACACAGACATTATTTTAATCAAATTATTCATATTTTTTTTTTATTTGTTTCTTCTCTTATAAAGACATGTAAATGAACATATGCGAATGAGAAATAAACTAAGAAAAAATTCAATTCAAAAGCATGTTACTATTTCGGTAAGATATTCATACAAACTCAAAATATTGGTAAACTCAAAATATCGTTAATCGACTCGTATATAGAAAAATAGTTGGTTTATGAATAAAAGAGAAAGTTTTAGGCTAAACTGTTTAAGGTTAGGTCTTAACATATTATTATGTGTTGGTAGTTCACAGTGCATTCCCTTCACTATTGGAGTGAAGATCTTGATTATGGTGACAATTACTAGTTGAAAGAAAAAAAAGGACATATATGTACGATATTGATGATCACATTCATGTTTGTATAGAGGAAATGACAAAATTATCTTAGGATACAAAACACACTAGTATGCTAAAAAGATAGACTTTTAGCAAATGAGGGTGCATATTTGTTTATTGCAATCAAAATTTTGATGGAAGAATAGAATAAAAAAACAACTAAAAAATAAAACAATAAGTAACAAAACAAAATTCTTCAAACTTGCAAGAACATTAAAGAAAATAGAGCATGATAAGAGCACTAAAGATGCACATAATATTTTTAGCGTGAAAAAGTAATAGTAACCATGATAGTTCTGATCGAAGAAATATATCAACTATAATTGATAAAGGTATAAGAGAGTCTCCAAACAATTACATAAACAATACATATTATCAACCAAAGCAAACTAAACAAAAATATTTGAAAAAAATAAAAAATCTCAAAAGTAGAGTTGTTAGTGTAAACTCTTGATCTCTCTGTACATTTCTAATAGATGATCCACCTCTAAAAATCTTATATTTAAAAAAATTAGCCAAATTCAATCGTGAACAAATTTTTTGACTGTAATTTGAAAATCTGCATTATAAAAAATATGTAATTTTTTTTTCTCTCCATATTTTCTGTCATATTTTCAGTAACGAGTTTTTTTCACACACGACCTTAGTTTGACTTCACTCTATTCTAAAAAAGACAAATAAACTTTAAACAGTTGAGTCTATTCTCCACTTATAAAAGCTACAAAATTCAATGATTAATAAATTAAAAGATTGAGTTTCAAGGAAAAAAAGTGCGTCTATTTGTCTATTGCAATCCAAGTTTCATATATTTATATTTCTCATGAGATAGTTGAGAAAACTCAAGCTTTTTAACAACAAATTAATAACAATGAGGATCTGCTTGTTGTTTTGATGACAAACTGTTAATGTAGCATGGAAAGGAATGTGAGTGACCATTGTGACAGAGATTTGGAATTAAAGGAACAAAGTGGTGTTTAATAGAGGGATAGTGGATACAATGGAAATATTTACTCTAGCTCAACTTAAGGGTTGGTCTTGGTTTAAGCACAAGTTTATAGGGTGCACTTTTTCATACTCAGATTGACACTTTTCACCTATTAAATGTCTGAAGCCCCTTGGGTAATACAAAAATTTGACCACGAGAGGTTTGAAGGAGATACATGCAAGTGTTTTTACGAGGAAGAAGATTCTTGTTTTTCTGATAACGGGATAGAAGGTTAGGAAGCTGCTTACTTTAGGTGTGCACTACTTTGTGATGGTAGGGGGAGGGAGTAAAGTAGTGTAGGTGATTTTTTTTTTCAACATGTATTCTGCTTTCTCTGGTTTGACTGTGTATTGGTTCCTATTCGGGCTCTGACCACACTTGACCGGTACATTTTTCTGTAACGGGTTGGAACACCCCTGAAGTGTTCCTTTTTATTCTATTCATTTTTGGCTGTGCAAAAAAAAAATAACAATGAGGATCAAATCAACCATAGAAAAATGGAAATTATAAACAAAATATTCGAAAAAACAACAAATACTTTGTAAAAGATATAATTATATTAAATAAATATTTTTGCAGTTTTTTTCTTTGTTAAATTGAATTTCTCATCACTATCTGACATTGTAATATTTTATTACTATGATTAAATTTATTAGATATTATGGTAAAATTGTTAAACATAATGTATATTTTGTTTTTAGTTTTGTAAATGTTTAAAAACTTTAATTATTTAAATTATATTATGTTAAAATTGTTAAATGCGATTATTATATTTTTTTTTAATTTTATAAATTTGATAGGTTTAATCATTTGAATAATAGAAATAAATTTATTATATAATAGGTTTAAGGTAAAAAAATTGACTTGGTTTCCTATTTATTTTATTTTTTTTTGGAAAATACTTGTTTTAAATTATAGAGTAAGATATGTAGAAAATTTTGTAACAAAAAAATATTTATTTTTTTATCAACAAAAAATAATATGAATTAAATAGAGTAACCAATTCGGCTAGACCCACTACAAGAAAAATCGCATTTAGCTACATCAAAAATTCGCATATAATGGACAAAATCCGAACCCAGGTCCTTTAGCATCCCTACACAAGTCATAATCACTACACCAACATCAACTTTGCAATCATATACTCATTATTATTATTCTTATTATGACTCTTGTTATTATTATTTTTGTCAATATTAGTAAGTATAATATTAATAGTACTAAAATAATAATATTATTATCTTTAATATTAATAATAATAGTAATCATATTAATAATAATATTAATAATAATATTAATAATATAATATAAAAGTATTAATAAATTAATAATAATAATATTATTAATATTAATATTAATAAAATTATTAATAATATTAATATTAATAATAATTAAAAAATAATATTAAATATAATAATAATATTCTTAATCATATAAGTTAATAATAATAATATTTATTATAATAATAATATTAATAATAATTCTAATAATATTATTAATTATATAAGTTAATAATATATATATATACCAATTTTAATAATATTATTTATTATTATTATTATTATTAATGTTAATGTAATTAATAATAACAATAATAATTAGTAATAAATTAAAAATAATAATAATGATAATTATTATAATTTTGATAAAATTAATTATTAATATTATTTACGGAAAAATTCGTTGGTAACTATATATGGATTTGGATCCATAAGTAAAATCCGTACGTAAAATCCATAGGTAATTATATACAAATTTGGATCTGTATGTAATTACATACGGATTTAGATCCGTAGATAATAAATCTGTATGTAAAATCCGTATGTAATGAATCCGTATATACTAAATCCTATGTAATGTTAAATTTACAAACGAATAAAAATCCATATGTAATAATGCGTATGTAAATCAAGAATTTCTTATGGTGACCTTCTGCAACGATAAGGAACAAAAATATAGTAAGAGGATCTCCTTGCCTCAACCCTTTAGACGAAGAAAATTCATTAGTAAGACTACTATTTATCAAAAAAATATGGTTGATGACTCTAAGGTTACCTTAATTCAACTTATCCATTTGTTTCTAAAGTCTAATCTCTCCCCAGCATGTATTACAAGAAATTCCACCTAATAGATTCGTATTATTTTTCATAATCTACCTTAGAAATATACCACTTCTTCATCCTTTCCTTACTTCGTATAGTCTCATTTGCTATTAATACACTGTCTAAAATTTCTCTATAGTCTCAAAAAGGCAAATTAAGTGTGGTCTACCAAAATATGGAGGGCTTCTTTGAACCTTAATGAAATAACTTTTGCAACTAATTTATATACACTTCCCATAAAAGATGTAAGTCTATATTCTTCTAATTTTTGTGGGCTTTGACATTTTGGTATTAATGTGTATTACACCCTTTTGACCATCTATCTGTGATGTGAAATCCTTAGTTGCTTGTATAATATCTCTTTTGAGCACATTCCAAAATCTTGTGATGTTAAATTGAATTGTGATGTGTATTCCAGTAGTTTTACACACTTCCCATATTGCCCTCCTAATCTTCTCCTCCGAGAATACTTTTATTAAATTCTGCACTTATTTTATTAAACTCAACATTTTTCTAATTGCATTTTAAAGTCCATTGTCTCTTTGTACCGAGTCTCAATGTGAACCTTAATTTATTTGTTAACCCCTCTTAGGTCCTCCTGCCATTTACCCTTGTATTTTAATACCTTTAATTGTATTTCTAGTACTCTTCCACTTAGTTGTTAAGTGAAAAACCTAGTATTTAGATCACCCGCAGCCAACCACCTAATTGATTTTTGTCTTATCATACTCTTTAACCTTACTTTTGTCTTATCCATATCAGCTTGGAGTATCATCCTCTCTTTTCTCTGAATATTATCAATTTCACTTTTGTCATTCCTTTTATTTATCTTTGCAATACTATCAATTAGACGTTGTTTTCTCTTTTCCAAATCTTCAAAGACTTCTTCATTCTAAATCCTCAGATCATACTTTAATTTCTTGAATTTCTCTTTTACTAAAGTCAGGTGAGACCCCAATTATCATAACACAACACTATTTTGTTACAAAAGACTCAAATTCACTATGTAATTACCACACATCCAAAGATCTTAATGGTGCAAGACTTCAATATATTTATACAGATTTTAAGATCAAAGAACAATGATCAAAATATTCTTATCAAAGACACAGAGTCTACTACCAGACCATGTGTCTTCTCATTCTCTAGACATTAGTGTTGTGTCCAATCTACTCTTTGTTAACTCATTTACTTTGTACCACTTATATTTTTTACCAATGAGTGACATATCTACCACTTCTAGGTTTTATATGAACGGGTTAAAGTGTTATATCTGCCGCCTATTACTATTACTGTCGTTTACTCCTTTTCTATCATCTAAACTTCTAACCGCATTAAAGTCTTAGACTAAGAACCACAATTTCCCTCTCCTCTTTCTTGCACTTTATGATTTCCTCCCACATTACCCTTTTGTAACTAAAGACGCATGATGAATATACATTGACAACGTTGACTTGTGTTTCCTCCTTTTCCCACAGCCCTATGACAATTATAAACCCATTTTTACATACAGATTTCTGAATCTTAAATTGGCCCACATCTCATATGGTTAATATTCCAGCAACATTATATTCCTTGTGAAGTATGAACCTAATTCACATCACTATCCCCCATATTACACTAATCTTCTCCCTATTAATTTGGACTGTTTTCGTTTCCTGTATAAGTGTCATTCCGAAACCATCTTTCATAATTACTTGACACAGGTACTTCTATTTTATTGGTCCCTCATACTTAATATATTTATTTATTACCATCATCATTTCCTTCTTTCCTATTAAATCTTCTACTATTATCCCTCTTTTCATGTCTTGTAATTGCTTAGTTATTTGAGGTTCCTCTGGTGAAAATGTTACACCCATTTTTTTTCTTAGACTCCAAATTCTATTGGCCTTCAGATAACTATTTCTTAACCAAAATAATTTATTACAATTAATAATATAATACAATTAATCATATCAATGTTAGAAATAGAATTACAGAAATTGAAAATAGCTGACCGTATTTAACATCGTCGGTTCGCTCTAGATAAAAGGAAAGTCGTTTCATAAAAAACATTTTCTACGAATATATTATTTACAGATTTTTTTTTGGAGAAAATTCGTGAAAAATTATATTTTATGTAGGTTTTGAATGTTTCCCATGACTTTTCATGGTAAAAAATATTGATGTTTCTTGTAATGCATATATTTACATTGGAATAAACAGTATAAATTATAAAATATAAATCATACGTGAAAATAAATACCAGCTTAATTAGTAAATGGTGTTGGAAAGAAACATGAATTGTCACTTTTCTTTTTCATGAAAACAAGGTTTGTGACTTGTCACCGACGAAGAAATTGACTCCTACGGTCTTGAATTTAGTTTTGGGAAGAATCAAATCCCATACGAAAAACAAATTATCAGAGTAATCTATTTTGATAAATAATAAGCATTATTTTTAGGGTATTAGAAATACAATTAACAGTGGATTTTTTTTAGAAAAATTACGTTTTTAATTACTGTACTTTTGTTGTCAAAAATAATTTTAAGCCTATTCTTTTAACGAAACTTCCTCTCTTTCACTAATTTTATTAAAGGAAAAATCATAGAAGGAAATAATCTTATATTTTAAAAATTAGAAGACTAATTTAATCAGTTTAAAAGTACATACCCTAAAATTGAGTGTTGATAGAAAATGTAAAGACCAGAAACACAACTTTTTCTATTTTTTATGAATCTTCTACCATTATATACTCTCACTTTAATTTTTAGTGCACCTCTAACATTATTTCTAATAAAAATATTTTATATTTATTAATTTCTTAATCAGTAACCAAACACATGTTTTGTCAATGGTACTTGATGGTATGTTGAAGCATCTCATTTTTTAAAAGAAGTTATTAGAGTGGAAACAACCTGGACTCACATCCTTTTGTTGAGAACTGAATATATGAGGCAGATTAGGGTCCACAAGTCCACATTATCAATCACTTATTATCAAAATCGCCATTAATGTTAAAGCTAAGAATAATAAAGTTTGGACAGAAGAATGCTAAGAGTAAAGCCAAAGGCTTTGGTCATTTGAAGCAATGCATTCTACCCATAATTAATTCACTCTTTATGCCCCACTAATAACCACCCCTTTGGTTGTTGTTCATAATCATTCCTTTTTTTTTTTTTTTTTTTTTTTTCTCTTTTTCAAAAAAAATTTATTTTTTTTTTTTTTTCAACATATTTAAAATAGTGTTAGTTTTTTGATGGTTCAGGGAAAAAGAAAAAGACGTGTTATTTTT
>Ga0099825_1005417_pt1 | contig 16363 bp, 9 predicted proteins | sample SiratroredBW_FD_76838 | JGI IMG/M metagenome (GOLD analysis project Ga0099825, IMG submission 76838) | Root nodule microbial communities of legume samples collected from California, USA - Siratro red BW | ecosystem: Host-associated > Plants > Roots > Nodule | place: USA: California | collected...
AGTGAGAGATTTTTTTTTCTATGTGTATATATATTTTTTATTTTTTATGTGTGAGAAATTCTATTATATATATATATATATATATATATATATATATATATATATATATATATGTTATTCATGTTTGTCCTTTCATTCTGCATGCTTTTGTTAATGTTTGTTGTAAAACAAGACAGGATTCTTCCAACTTGTCCACTTACTGGATAAAGAAACGAAAAAAGATCATGAGTTCCATTATGAGTGTGGTTATGTCGTCTCTCTTTATAAATATATTGTGTATAATGTTTTCTTTTAGTCTGAAAAGTTAGTGTGTTTTTCTCTAGAAAATGGGGGGTATTTGACATTATTATAGTACATTCAGTTGCAGTATTTGTGTTCCTTGGCTTCTGTGTAACTTGCTTTTGACATGTTCTTCTTAAGGCATGAATTAAGTTACTCTATCTCTCTACACAAAAGAAAAAGCCTAAGCTAGCTATGTACGAAAAGGGTACTTAAAAATGGGGAAGGTGTACGTTGGGAAACTCAATCTCGCTAGTTTAACGAAGAGAAAAGATACAAGCAAAAAGACTTGCTTTGATTCATATATAATGTTTAAAGTGTTACACTATCTAGATTAAGCGTCTCATGATGAATGGTTAAATTATTGTTGGAACACTAGTAGAAAGATGGTGTATTACCTCTATAACACAAGTAGAAAATTTGCGAACAATGACTTGACTGTTTTAAGCTTCTTGACGTAAAAGAAGATTTGATAATGTTTTCGCAAAAGGAACTTTTTGACTACGGTTACTAGATGAAGCATCATTAAAATGGAGAGAACCGAAATGGTTGGAAGAGATAGTCATTAAAAAAGAAAAATGATAGTTTGATAATTCAAAATTCGACGACGGTTGAGATTCGGAATCATTAGAATGTCAAAACATGACAAACATATTTTTGCAAACATATATAGGATAAATATGCATTTTTGTAGAATTAAGTTTTTTATTGAACTTTTTGTTAGTTTTAAAATTTTGTTTACATTTAGGATGTTTTATGTATATTTGTATTTGTGGATTCAATTAATGAATTTAAAACAACAACATTCATAAGTGTTTGTATCATTGTTTAAGATTTTTCTGCATACGGGTTTTTAAAATGTGAAAATAATACACATTCTAGATTGTCCTTGTTTTTCCTATTTTTAAAGATGGGTAAAAAATATAATTATTGTCGTTTCTACTTTGAACATTATATATAATTGTCATTATTTTTTAAATCATTGACAAATTCTCTCTTAGTTTTTTATTATTAAATTTATTTACTGTGACAGTTCACCTAATAACTGTTATTAAAACATTTTTTAAATCAAAACGTTCCATATCCTCATTGATGTTATAACTTACAACTATAGTCATAATAACAATGACTTTAGAATGTTTTTAAAAGTCTTTTTTAGGCATTGTTAAAAACTTTTTTTCTACATTAGTGTAACCTAAAAAACACATGTAAGGAGAGAATTTAGAAAGTGATTTGAAAATCAAAGTTGGCTTCTTGTCATATTTAATTTTGAAAAACATGTAATACTAGAGCTATCTTTAATAGAGTTAATATCATAATATAATTTTTTTTTAAAATAAGGTTAGCATATACTAGTTGCTCTTTATATGTTGGATTCTTCAAGTGCATGTATCTGGAGAGAGTTGGTACGTGAAAAAAAAAAAATCTTAAGGTATTGACTAAAATTATAAGACTTAAGGTTTGTAAATCTTTTTCCTTAAATATTATTCATTTTCACCGAATGCGATATTTTTAACTACATACTTTACCATGTTTATGTAATAATCCAAGAATATTGGAAATAGGATGCGGAGAAGAGCCTACAGGGAAAAACCTAAGAAAATTTTCATCAATAAATCAAGTATTAATCATACAAGCACACCTACCATTACATGTATAACTTAAACCTATCAAGATGTTCTCCTCATTTAACTTTTCCTAAAAGTTCACTTTAAATTATTAAAATTATTAAATTATGAAAGAAGTTTAATTATTATTATTTTTCCATCCTATTTAGAATTGTCTATTAAAAGATTTATCCAATTAAGAAGCTTAATCATTATTATTATTATTTTCTCATCTATTTATAAGTGTCTACTAAAATATTTATACAACTAGATCTTTAATATAATACTTTTCCCTTAGACTTGACAAGGTAATATTTCTTTTTAGTAAAAAAAAAATATTAAATAGGAGGCACAAATAGGTGTCTCAACCAGTTTATATCTTGATGGGAAAGACACATTTACGCAGCGGAATAAATTACTCAAAATATGCGTGAGAAATAAAACCTTTCCCACTTGAAAGAACCAAGAGAAGCTCAACAACAATCCAAAAATTCAAAGAATCTAAAAATAAATAATATGCAAAAGAGAAGAACACACCAAACTAAAAACCCCCAATGAGAGGGACAAAAACCATAGGACCTAGTCCAGAAAAATCTCCACTATAAAAATTAAAGAGTACAGAATACAGAGAAACACTTCTAAAAATCATCTTAGTTCTACTTCCAAATAAACAGTGAAAACACTCAAGAGGTCAATAGAGTCGTCCTTAAACAGTGAGAAAAATAAAATTTTAAAAACACCATATTGATGTCAGTGGTGAGAGGAGCAATATGATGATATTTCACAAAAAAATGAGTACTCAAACAACTACTCAAAGTAAACAGAAACTTTAGCAGCTAAAAACGGCACAATCTGTTTCTGCTCTCTTTTCTTGTGTGGAGTGTAAAAACTTTACAGAGTCACTTTAGGTTTTTTTACTTAAAACCTATTGGGCTGCCTCAATATTTTATTTTAAAATAAAATATTGTTGGACCTAACTTGAGGAGGACCCACACAATGCATCCAACTACATAATTTCAAAGGCAAACAAAATACATAAAAAAGAGTCAATTTAACAATTCTTTTCACTGTGTTATCAACCTACAAAGTAAATAATATCATCCAGATATTGTGGGTTATCACACGTTCTAACCAAAATAGATAAGATAGTACCAATAATTTAATGAATAACAACACTAATGAAACTGAGTGCTCCTAATACTACTATTTAGAGAGGATTTTTAGATTTTGACATCTATTATCCATCCTTTGTTTCTTTCTACTTGAAAATTTGGGAGTGCCTACAACCTACATATACAATATAGACATTTTTATGTTAATGTAGTATTTTTAGACACTCTAGGACAATTGGTACCAATCAGAGTAGAAGAACGATATCCCATAATTTTTGCATTTTAGCCAAATGTGTTTAGTTGTGCTAAACACCATATTTCCTCACTACCAACCTTATATTTTTATGATTTCATATTCTCCAGATAATTGTAACCCACATACCTTTCAAATAATGTTATGGTTGTTACTTAAGCCATGAATGTGAAAATATTGAAAGTTTGCCAATTATGATGCACTGAACTTACACCCACCCAATAATCACAATTTCCATAATTTTTGAGCTATTTTGCAATCAAAGAATAAGTGACTGATAATTTCATCTTCTTCCTTACATAGTTTATACATTTTATTTAACAATCCTACCTCTCTTTTATCTAAATTTGCCTTTGTAGACACTCTATCTAAGAAAACTCTCAAGTAAATAATAGAGATTGTAAGAATAGTGTTTAAGCTTCAGAATATTTTGAAAACACTGTCATATCTTCGTCTACTGATCTAATAGGAAATTCACTATCAATTTTTTCTCTCCATATTTTTCTATGCTACTTATCTCTGTTAGGAATTTTTCCAACCACTTATTGGAGTAAGTCAGCCTTAATCTCATGTGTGTAGTTTTATATGTTTGGAGATTCAGTAGCCAAAGCAAACTAAATTATGCATCAAGGTTAATTTACTTCGTTTTCGTGATGCTAAATGAAAGGTATCGAATTAAAATAAACACTTCTTTAAAAAAATTGAGAATTAAAGACTTGTTCGGAGTGAGGTTTCCCTCAATTATCTGGGATCAGAAATAATCTCCTTGTCTGTGTGTTGTTATTGACTAGAATTTATAAATTTAATTTGATCACCGTATAAAGAGTATTATATAATGAATCACAGACTCACTCATTTTGGAAAATAAAAAAAACCGTGTATGAATGTTTTTATTTGAGTAGCATTAAACCTCATATTGGTCCCTCTGCCCAAAAGAAATCTGAGTAACACCGCAAGTATAGCTACATTTTAGTTGTTTAGGTAATTAGATAAAGAATTAAGAAACTGATTGTGATGCTTTCTTTTGTTACGTTCCTGTCTATCCTGCAACCATTTTTTATACTTTGGAGATTTAACACCTTTAAATCAACGTGCATTTTAAAGATAAAATGTGAAAAATAAAGATTATTATCGCCTTTTATTTTCTAAATCAACAACGATCAGTCAATTTAGTCATCAGTTTAACACTTTAAAAATTATGTCATCTAAGTAAAAATGAAAAAAAGTGGAATGAATACCTGATTATTATATTATTAAACTGAAAATACATATTTATAAGAAAAATTAGTAGTCAAGTCTCATTATCATTTCTCTAAAACCTTTGACTCCCATTTTCTCTGACTTCTCTCTAAGTCTTTGCATCCATCTTTCATCAGTTTTTTGAGCGGAGCCCACCATTGGACTCGTGACGAAGAACAGAGCAAGTCTATCCAATCAGAACCTTTGTTAGAGTAAGTTCATTTTCTGACCCCTTCCCTTAGAGCCAGTTTTAAGTTTTGATTTTTACTCTCTTACTAAGCTTGCATGTGGCCTCTGATTTATCAGACGGTGCCTCTGTAAACTCAGTTTCCTAATGTGTTAGTTTGATAGTTGATCAAAGGTCCTTTGGTGCAGATTCGAGTTCCAATATCTTAGGCTTTTGGGGCTGTTAGAGAGAACTTTCACTGCAATTCAGGTAAGGAAATCTAACCTGAAATCTGTGCTTGTTTGGTTTACAAATTTAAGTTTTGAATGGAGAAGTTAATGATTGTAGTAGTTGTACAATTTGTATCTGGTGAAATTTCCTACAGGCCTGAAATATTGGATTAATGTTGAATTGAATGATGTATGTATGAGATAGTTGTGTGAACTTAATGGGATGTTGATATGTTGAGTTGGTATTTTGTGCTAGGGTAGACCATTTATTGTATAAGCGTGTTGATTCTTATTATTTTGATTATATGAGGCATGCATGTTAGCTCTGAGGCAGTAGAAGTTGTTGTTTTTTACATGTTTCGCCCAAGCGACAGCATCTCGCCCAGGCGAGAATGGTTTTGAGGAGCAAGTATGCTCTCTGGACTGTTTTCGCCCAGGCGAGAAGTTCTTCGTCCAACCAATATGACAACTTCACTAAGGCGAGGATAATGTCGCTCAGGCGAAAATGACCCTAAAGCAAGTGTATTCTCTGGAGTATTTTTGTCCAAGCGAGATAATTTTCGCTCAAGCGAGGGAATTCTCGCTCAAGTTAGATTTTCGCCCAAGCTAAACCCAAAATAAAATAAATTAGGGCTTTCTATTTTGATTGTTTGGTTCTTTTGTAATGCAATGCATGAACTTAATAAGATAGATTAATTGATAATTCAAATTGAATTGTATTGATGATTTAGGAATTTCTTTCATTTTTGAGATTGAGATTGAGATTGAAAAGTGAATGAATGTATTGGTAGATATCTATGTTATGATGTGATATTGATAGAGTATTGATGAAGTTGGTCAAGGCCTAGGCATAGTATTTTCAGGAAAGAAAACACCCGTGTCTAGATTAGTTAGGAAGTGCATTATCTAAGGATCAGGTGATCGATTGATATCCTGACTCTACTGGTAGTATGAATCAAATAGATGATCATTACTAGTTGGTGAGAGTCGAAGGAGGTCTGAACTGGGTGACTGTAGCTTGAAATATAGCTAGTCAGGAAAGTCTCAAGGGGACTAACCCTGTCATACATGATTGATTGATGATTCATTTATGTGGGGACTGTGTGGATTCACAGTTTGGAGATGTATGACAGGTGCACATCGCGGGATCTATTCAATGCACGAGTCTACCGGAAGTAGAGCCAAGTCTATAGTGTTTCAGTATCTTGTTATTGTAATGATGTATTAAATTGACTGAGATGGATGATCCTGAGGTTTTGTGTTGTGTTAAATCTTGCATTTGATTGAATGACTTTGGATTACTTAAAATTGGTTTGCTTACCCTTTTCTTTCTTGTGCTTGAGTTTTGATATCTGTATGCGATTATCGTGTTTTTGACACAGGAGCAGATGGTGTTGTGGAGGATCACTTGGGATGAGTGGTGCTATTAGACATAGGATATATTAAAAAAAATAAAATTTGAAAATGCTTTGTAATTATGTTTTAGTATAATTCTGAGATAGAATTTTGTATACTTTAATTTTGAAAGGATTAATATACGTTGAAGAATCTTAATTACGATTAGTAAAATGCTTAGTTTATGCATGTTATTTTTAGGATGTTACACTCACATGAATACATTCAAACTAACATGTTTTAATGGTCCTTTTAGGAGACCTATAGAAAAAATGAATGGAATATTGAGTACCACATCCTGATTTTTCTTTGAAAAATATTGTAATGGTTAGAGAAATTCAGAATGGTTGTTGTGATAATTAATAAAAAAGGAAAAGTTGTAAATAAGATGAAAGTGGCTTCCAATGTGGTTGGAGAATTAGTTTGGATGACAACAAACTCGAGATTCTCCATTTAACAGATTGTAGTTCTTCAACTATTCATTCCTTCCACTCAAAATAGGAGATATTAACTATCACCGCAATCTACAATTATGATCCCACTTCAGCTAAGTTAATTTATATTTAATTAATTTTATTGATTAAAAAAATAAAAAATAGAGATTATATTTTCACATTATTAAGTTTAAATCTAATTTAGCATCACAAAATCAACTTACAAAATAATGAGTGTTTCTATTTATATATATATATTCTAAATTAACCTTATTTTGGATAGAATATGTACATGTCTCATTCATGAAGTTGTGCCCACATAATCTATAACAAATTTATATGCATCTTATTAGTGCTTTTATTTTAATATATTTTTTATTATTGATAAAAAAACATAATTAGAAAGAACTCTATGGAAAGAAATTTATTGAATTGTTATGACAACTTTCATATCAATTTCTCGTTTTAGAGTAGTTTCTCACTCTTCCATCGCATTACTCAATGTTAACTTTGATAAATACCCACTAACATATCTTCCCTTCATCAAAAGTCTTACATATCAAGTAACACCGCAACTAACTTCAACATCAACCTTACCATACATGCTCAATAACAAAAATCTCTCTCCAGCACATGTAATGCCAAAGTGCTCTTCTTTCTTCTTTTATCAGAAGATTTGCTCGTGTTATATTAGCCGGTAACACTTATAAGGTAAGAATAATCCTTACTTATATACTGTAAGTTGATCTGATTTCTAATTGAAATATGATTTTAAGACATATGTGTGAGTGAAGGCACTTCTTCTTCTTACCTGATAATGTATATAAATCTATTTCCAATCTAGGAAATACATCATGCACGTGTAAATATGCATTCTTGCACTGCAGGGAGGGGATGCGATCATGATGAGTGTTATGAAATTTGAATTAATTTTCTCTCATTGTTTTGTCCTTTTGGAAGCTGCAGTAGATCAACTCTGAATTGTTTAGCAACCTATGTATATTGTAATGAAAAATAGCTAATTGATTGGGGAGAAAAAAAAAATGCAACACAATGTATATAAGGGCATTAAAGGAGGCGTTATATTTATGGTATATGTGGAAAAGACCTCAAACAAAAGACACATGCAAGAGCCCGACTTGGCAATCAATAGAACCCAGACTGGCCAATTGTTTCTTTGCATTTAGCAACTATGATATCATAAGGACCGTCTGTCATAAAGCGTGAAACATTGGAAGAGAAATTTGTTTTCAATCCAATAGTAGTTCAAGCCCTTTAGGAAATAGTTAAAGTAGTTTTTGGAAGATAGATATGGAACATAAGAGATATGGATTTTTGTTTTTATCTGATGTATTTTGTCTAGCGGAACACTGTTGAAAATGAAGCTCAGATGCATATCTGAAGAGACTGGTTGGTCATCTTCAGAGGTCTAACGATTTCAGAGTTTAACAAAGGCACGAGCAGTTTCAAACACACTGATGCTCAAATTAGTGTGCGTGCCTCTTCAGAAAATGTACACTTATATAGTGTGTTTAGTTTTTTGGTTGGAATAATGAGAATGGATTTTGATTCCATATGTTGATTTAGAAAAATAGAGAAGTTTGATTGTTATTGTGTAAAGTTAGATAATCTAGTGATCCCAATAAACCAGGAATCGCTCATATTTCAGGAGGTGGGATTGTGCTAAATCAGGTAACTAAATCTGCTAGAAATGGTCATAAAGGTCAAGAATGAAGAAACATTGCTATACAGGTAAGAATTTTAACCCTAATTCTATTCTATCTTATTATATTATTATTGACTTGAATGTTGAAAGAGCTTTGCAACTACCTCTATCATTAAAAGAAGAGGAAAGAAAGTGTTACATATACATGAAATAAAAACATCAATTTTAATCAAAATTAACTTTATAAACACTAGCCTAAACATGCAGTTAGAGTGATGCAATGTATATCTCACTGGAATTGAACATGAAACTATTAGTATCAATGCAGTTGTAACCTTGTTAATGGTTCTCACAATGATCATTAGACTACTAGTTAGTTCTCACAATCTGGCAACTTGTGCTAAGATTATTGGCCCTAAATATCTTTCAAAAAACTAAAACAAGAGGTAAACTTGAAGAAGAATATATAACTATTTCCACCAAAAGTCATGTATTAGTATACTCTGTCATTTGCCCGTCCCAGATAATTGCATTATTGTCTAAGCGATAAATTACGATGAACCTTAACGCTGCATGTTATCTTACTTAGTCTTGGGACACATGACCACAAATAAACACAAAAACAAGAAAGAAAAGATACAAAAATATTATAGTACACGTCACTTTGGCCCTGATGATTTGAGAGCCAAATTGAAATTCAAAAGATTAATGCCTTGACCCACAATTGTTGAGTAGGCACTGTTGTTACAGACAGAGTGATAAGGTACATAGATACATAGATACATAGATACATATATATATATATATATATGTATATATATGTATATATATGTATATGTGTGGTAGCACCTCCCCCACCTGACCATCCCTTGTGCAGTTCACATGTCTGCATGTGGGACTCTCCATTCCTCATATTCTCTCCCCGGCCGACATGGCCAGCAAAACCATTGTGAAAACCAAAAACACCTCAATCAGAAATTTGAACATTTTGGCATTAAAAATTGAGGAATTCATGTTTCTAGAGCCATACCATTATCCCAAGTTAATTGAGTGGTTCTTGTTTTCCACTTTTGCTGCATTTTCAATCTTATGGTTCACATATATACTTCACACCTAGCTAGCTAACATCCCTATAGAACCTACATAAACAAAATTTTAATCCTATATGTCCACTGAGAATTTAATTTCCTTAAAAAGATTTAAAAAATATATATTTATTTCTTGTCCTGATGGTATGAAAATGTCATGTTTCATTTTTTTAAGAAGATTCTTATTATTAGTTAATTCTTCTCCACGTCATACATGCATTTGTAAATTGCAGAAAAAAAGGAAAATAACTGATGTGATAATTAACATTACATGATTAACAAACTAGATAACTATTCATGTTCAGACTTCTTTAGTAGTTTTAAGAAAATAGTTAATTTTTTCTTATGATTCTCTTAATGTCACAGAAAAAGTATAATTAGATCTAATGGTCATGATCTTTTAAATACTAAATATGAAAGACATAAAAACTTGTTTCATCAAATATTTTTTGTCAATCGATCATGAATTATTATACTGGATCGATCTACCTATTCAGTTTAATAACTTCTAAAAGTAGCTAAAGATAAAACAAAATTTATGCAATTTTATATGAATAAGTGGTGCTTTTTTTTTTGAAAACTAAATATAAAACAAATTATGGTTGGATAGTTTTTAGTTCTTGAAAAGTTGTGTACTGAATAGAAATGATCATTGAGTAATATATTTGAAAGAAAAAAAACTTTATTTTGTATTAAAAGAAATGAGGAGAAATATGCATTTTACACCAACCACAGCACCCCACGTGACATGATGTTTGACCATCCTCGTCATGCTTTGACCAACACTAATTAGTAATTACAACAACTTGATTGCGGTGCTGTATCTTATCTTTTAATAATTAATTTGACTGCATTAATAATTAATTTGACTGCATATAAAAATTAGAATAAGAAAAACGCTGAATTTGTGGTGTGCACAGAGAGACAGGGTCCTCAGAGAACAACATCACAGGCTCCAATTTTCTGCGTACGTGCCATCAAAAAGAGGCAAAATACTTGGTTCACATTCACTCTAAATAGACCTACATATGCCCAACCTAAAAAATATGCTCCATCTACTTTTTACACTAATTTTGCTTACCAATGATAATCATACTTACAACCATGTGATTGCAAAGTTTTTTGACCAGTCAAATAATCTTCAAAAATGCTTGTTTCCAAATCATTAGATTCCTTCTTCGTGACCATTTCATATCACACCTTTTTCAAATTTTTTCTTCCTTTCATTTTTCTCTTAGAGTCATATATTTTAACTGCATTGTGTAAACTACAGTACTAAGAGCGGCGAGATCTAATAAAGTATTAATACAAAATGAATAACAAATCAATTCCCTCACATGATAAGTTAAGCATGAGCCCCCCTTTGAAGATTTTAAATTCAGACAAAACTTTCAAATCCAAAAAATATTTTTTCACTGTTCTAACCACTGCTCTAGCTACGTACGTAGTTGCAATACCATGTGCCTGTGAATTTCAGCCCTTTAATGAATAAATAAATAACTTGATGAGAACAATAATATATGGTTGTTGTTTAAACTAGTGGCTGTGATGGTCACAATTCTGCAAGACCCACTTGCAGACACATTTTTCTTTCAATAAGCAATAGACAAAAATGGGAAACTATATACTTATAAATTACTTATATACATATATCTAGATTGATAAAAGGGAGAAAAAGATACTTTAGCACCGAATCCATGGACATGAAGCAGAGTATAAAGTGGTGTGTTATTTCGATGATCATAAGATTGACCATATCAGCCACTTGTCAACTAAGCATCCCCTCTCCTTTCCTACAAAAACTTTGAAGAAGAAAAAAGGGATGAAAGGTTATGATTAAAGGAATATCTTGGATGATTTTAATTTTTTTTATACCTAAATTCAAAACTAATTTCAGTGGTGAGAATTGACAAACAAGAGTCACGTTCATACTAATAAGATGTGGATGATGGATACTAGTCTCTTAATGTACTCTTTAAGCCTTATAATTTAAACACATTTTTGTACTACCAAGGAGATGCAGAGCACTGTCATCCATGTGCACATTTTTCCGCTGAAGGAAAAGCATCTTTAACTGCAAATTAGGCACACTCTAAAAATCAACAAACTTAGAAGGCTCCATATAAATAAAAACTCAGGATGCTCGCAACTGTTTCTTTGAACAAATCAAAAACAGTGGAAAAATATCAGAGAAACTGAATAAAAATCAGTGAAAAGAAAAAAAATACATTGGTGGAGTATAACAGGCACAACCCCTCCACATGAGAACCAGCTAACATTTTGTCTACAGGGTATGATTTTAATAAGTGACTGCCCCTTTTGGAACCGTACAAGATGTGTGTCTCCAAAGAGAATCATAGCATATCCGAGGCGATTTCCATGGACAAATTAGCCCCACCACAGTGAAAAATGTAAATTTTTAAAAGAAGTTGCTCAACATAAAATGTTGTTCTACATGTAAATTTGTATGTATGAGCAGTAGTATTAAGTGGATATGTATGGTATAAGGCTATATAAACAAAGTGCTGACCATAACCTACTAGCAAGCACTAATGATCTCTTTGAACACTTACATATATACACCTATACCTACACAGTCCCACAGTGACTTTCTTCTTTCTTCTCTCTTATCACAATCTTATTTCCTCTTCTTCTTACACACAAAGGATAAGGCTCATAGTGTGGTAGCTACTGTCATCACATTCACAGTTTCTCTGGCTTGTGATGGATGAAAAGAGAAAGACATCAAAGAAGGACACAGGTTCAAGCAGCCAAGCCTCTTCTTCTTCTTCAACAAAGTCATTATTCTCAAGGAGTGCCTCTACTTCAAACTCACCCCTCCTTAGAAGCTTGTCCCAGAAGAATTCTTCATCTTCCTCCAAATGCAACAGCAATCTTTCTAGGAGCTTTTCACAGAAGAACCCTTCCATCGGTCGCAAATGCACCAACATAGCTAAGGAACAGAAAGCACGGTTTTACATAATGAGGCGGTGTGTGGCCATGTTGGTTTGCTGGCACAAGCATGGGGATTAATGAAGGAAGCACACAGATCTTGTACTCAGTTTTTATGGTTCCAACTTGCACAATTTTTTCATTTCTGATCCATGAGATCCTTTTTGGCCCTCTTTGAATACTATAGATTCGATTGTAATTACAAGTTAACTGAGGTGAGTTTTAAGATTTACACATTGCTGGAAATATGTACATCAACTGGACTCCAGATTAATGTTTCTCTTTGGTTTTGTTTCTCTTACATTGTCTAAAACGAACTGCTACTTAAAACTTTCATCTGTTCAATGATGTCTTATGTCTCAAATTCTCCATCTCTCTCTTGTTCTGGAGGAAAGGATTTTAATTTTAGACAGTGCATGTTATTCTCTTTGACTGCTTCAAATAGCAGTTTTTGGATCTGCATTGAAACTGCAAGTTCCATTAAATTCCTTCTCCTTTTCCCCTATATGGAATTTACCAGACCTCACTTTGTTCATTCTTTATTCCTTTGTTTTTGAATTTGATGGCAGTATGATTGTAAAGCTGGAATCTCTCTTTTCCAATCTGTCCCCACTCATCTTAGTTAAAATTTTCATTTTTCATCCAAGATTTAACCTTTCACCACCTTGTCAAAAACCCTTCTCATTAAAATATTATTATTTCTTAGTAGTTAATATTTCATTCAAAGTACAAAAGGTATGAGTATGATTTATTAAATAAATACAAAATTTTATAATTTACATCACTTTTATCCAATAGTAAAAAGAATGTGTTGTCAAATAAAAAAAATATGAATGAAACTATTCAGAAATTTTAATTACTGTTGTATTTTTTAACCCTATTGGGTATATCCTTAGACAGACAAATATGTAAATAATTAAGCACAATTTTATTCAGTTAGAGAATCTTATTTCTAGTGAATTCAATTTTTTTTTATACATGATGTTTATTTAATTGATAAGATATATTTTTAAATAATCATACCTCGTATTGTTAGTTAATTTTTAGCACTTACTTATGTTTTCTCAAAATGATAAATAGAATAGACCTATATATCTAACAGTTCAGAACAGATAGTAACTTTATTAAAATATTAAAAGGAAAACGAAAAGTTCATACACTATTTTAGTAGCATCTGAAAAAATTATAAATTATATATTTTTTAAATTGTCTTATTTTTTTTTATGTTCAGTAGTCAATTTTATGGTAATTAATTCTCAACCATCATTTTTAGAATGTTCAGGTTCTATTCTGTGTCTCTAAAAATGGTGGTTGAATGGTAAAATTTTTCTTAGAGGTCCAAGGTTGTCTAGTAAAATTTTCCTTCAACATTCTTCTACATCACCCAATTTTGATGTTGACACAAGTCTTTATCTCCTTGTCACCTTGTTTGATGTTATAACATGTGACTTGTTGGGTTGTATGTTATTCGATTTTAACCTAAGTTGAAAGCTGCCGATTTCTAGAAAAATATGCATTCCATTTATTTTGTCTTATACTTCTAGGTAGATCGAATCTATAAGTTTCTAAGTTTGTCTTTAAATATCAAACTTTTTTCATCTATCTTTCTCTTTATTCCCCAATTTTCATCTACACCGTGATACCATTTTTTAATTGGTTAATTAATTATGTTTATAATTAACATGAAATATATGAATATGGTGAGAAAAAAATTTGTAACAATTTTTAGAAAACCTAGTGGACTGATAACCCTAATTAGTCCGAAAATAGTATATAGTGATGATAAGTGGCAGTCAAAAGAAGGGATTAAATCAAACAAGATGCATTGCTACATTTGTTAAATGGGCTCGCCATTCGAAGCCCACAAAAATTAGGTTTTTATTTGATTTTTGTTATAACAACATATTATTTATACTGGGCCCAAATTATTAGGGGTTGTTTATAATATATTTGACATGATCATGGCATAAAGATTGCAAGTCTAAAAACATTATTTTTATTAAACTTTTCTCCCTATAATAAATATTGTTAAGGTGTATTATTTAGATCAAATAGTTGCAAACCAAATCACCTTACAAACTATTGTAGTTTTTCTTCCATGATTAGGATAACACTAATGTAGAAAATATCATTTATTCGCACTATGCATAGGAACAAATTTGGTTGTATATAAAAACTTTCTTTTTCTTATTAGCTATAGTCTTTTGTTTAATGATAAGAGATTAGAGTCAGATTACGAATGTGATTTTCTAACACTTTTAACACTTTTTTAAACTAGTAGTAAACATTTGATTTAACACTAGATATATTTATTGAGTTATTTAGGACATAATTTGAATAATTATATATTATTTTTATAATTTGGATATTAACAGTAGGGGGAAAGTATGTTTTTGGTCTTTGTAATTTAAAAACTAATAAATTATTTTTTAAAATATCGCGATCAAAACCAAATTTTATGGAAAGTACAAAAATCAAAAACATATTTTCCCCGTAAATGGTAACACTAAATATTATATTAAGTTCCAATTAATTAAAACATTAGTTTAATAAATATATTGTTAAATTTAAAATAGTTTATGATATATATTTTAATTAATGATTCAATTAACACTTATTATGTATTTATATTAGCATACTATATTTTTGAATTTAATTATTGATGTATTCACAGAAAATAATTATAATTTTATAAGTATGGAGTTAATTAAATTTAGAATGAAATTGGTGAAAGAAATGCATGGGATGGTGTGGTGGTTCTGATAGGCACTGTTATTATCTGTGCAAAGAAATTGAATGATTAGCACAGGCTGGGTCATGTATGGCATGACATTCCACATGTACGAACAAAACAACAAATTACTGACATAGAGACGTTGGACATGAATAACACATGTTTCTCTGCATTTCTTTTATCAGCCTTGTAATTTTTTTATAGATAAAAATATTTTTATCTTATTTAATTTTGTTTATTATATAAAAATAAGATAATTAGATATATTATTTATTATATATTGTATTAAAATTGTGTAGTTTGATATATATATATATATATATATAATACAAATAGTTACTTTTTTTTATTTACATTATATTTTCTTAATTTTTTCCTTCATTTTTTTTCTTTTTTCACTATGCTATTAATTACTGTACACTGAAGAAAAAGTTAAGAAGGTGTGTTATTTTTACTTATCTTATAATTTTTTATTCGATTTATTAATTCTTCATTTTTCTACCATGTGTATTATTCTACATAAACTTAAAAACAACAGTGAAAAGGTATATTTCAGTAGATGTAACAGAGAGAACAAAATCCTAACAAAAGTAATCAAACATAAAAATTTAATTTTATCACACATAAAAAATATTATCCTAGACCTTTTTCAAACCAATAATGGCGTTAGTGTAGAGTTTCTTTCTATATCTCACCATTCTTTCCTCTTACTTTCAGGATGGACTTTTCAAAATATAAAAGACGAATTTCAAAAAATACATTCCAAAATAAATTAGAAGTAAAAAGAAATATGAAATTAGTTGATATATATTTTTTAAAAAAAATTGATCTAACATTTTAAAAAAATTAAGGTACATCAATTGATTTAATTTATGAAAAATTGGTTGATTAATTTCATTTTAATTCTTTTAGTTTTTCTTTTATGAGTCTTTATGAAAGCATTTATCCAAATTGAACCTAAGTTCTTTTGAAAAAATAATACTAAAAAGTTTGCGCCTTCGCAATTCATTGCCAATGGATTTATAGTTTTTATTCTCTGTAATTTTTTATGTTAGTTTTTAGCATTTTTAATTATTTGAAAAAATAATTAATTGATTTTGAAGTCACTTTTGTAAAACTTTTGTTTTTATTTTAATATAAGAAAATATTTGTAGCTTTAGTCATCAAAACAAATCATATGTATTTAACTTTCATTTTTCAAACAAAAA
>Ga0099825_1005418_pt1 | contig 16361 bp, 8 predicted proteins | sample SiratroredBW_FD_76838 | JGI IMG/M metagenome (GOLD analysis project Ga0099825, IMG submission 76838) | Root nodule microbial communities of legume samples collected from California, USA - Siratro red BW | ecosystem: Host-associated > Plants > Roots > Nodule | place: USA: California | collected...
ATTCCTTTATTAACGTTTTTACCTTTTTTCTTTTTTTTTTTTTTTTTTTTTTTTTTTTTAAATATTTAACCAAGTTTTACTGGCTTTAGATTCATTTATGAAACCATATAGATTTGATGTCTACTGTCACTTTCAGAATGTTGGTTTAACAATTGAATCATCAAGAAAGCATGGCTGGGACATTTTTTAAATGATATAAATCTTGTTTTTCTCAACACATTTCTTTGAACAATATCTTATTTGATTTTATGTTTCACATCTTTAGAAAAAAATGTGCTTTGCCTGAGATAAGTCTCTATCATGACACCTTATCCATGCAAAATGTGCTGTTAATTTTTGCCAATGGAATCTTTAATGTTTTTAATCTTTCGTTTATCTTTTTTAAAAATATAATTATCATAAAATTGTTGTTTAAGAAATAAAATAAGGCTTCCTATTGGCATATGCTCTCAAGTATTTTAGCATATGCTTATAGTAAATGCTTATAAAATACCTTTTTCTGTTCTTTTGGTGAAATGTTTTTTTTTTTGTTGCAAAATTTCTAGAGGAAGAAGAGACAAAACTGTCAGTTGTGGCTACAATAGCATGGGGACTACGCAAGTGCTCACATGTTGTAGTATTGATATTGATATTTCTTATTGCAATAAGATCTGGTATCGTTCATGCTGTTTATAGTAAGTTCAATTGCCAACAATTTCCTTCCTTGTTCATTATACATTTGGTTGTTAACATGTTAATAAGGAATTATTTTTATTTGTATTTTCTGTTAGCACAAGATGTTGGTCCACTCTTGACCAATTTTTGTAGGAATGAAGTTTTGATCCACAATTAATGTAAAGGGTTTTACAATACCCATGAACCACAAGGTTCCACCTGTTTAAATAACTCAAGTATTCAAATCAATTGAAAAACATGAGTTACAATTATGATGTGGCAATTTTTATAGAATAGAGAGTTTTACAGTGACTGTTAATCAAACTGAAACTTGCTTTGAAACATTGTCTTCAGAGTAGTTTGAGATGTAGCAGTGTTCCTAATTTGCTGACTGCATACCCTTTCTACATGCAGTGGTTTTCTTTTTAATTTATCTTTTAAGCCATGCAATCGACTGGAAATTACACCAAGCTATTATACTTCTATGTGAGGCACAGTTTGCCGTTCAATTCATTCTTCAACTTGATTTGATCTCCAAAACTTTGAACCAGAAAGGTTCATATGCTTTTCAGATTCTCTCACAATTAGGTAATCTTTTTATGTAAGAATGAACTTGTCATGTGTTGTTTTTTGCTGCAAATGTAAAATTTCTAATGTCTTCAACACATTTATGTATGGTATCTTTCTTGTGTTTTGTGAATGTTGCAGGTCTGCTTAATTATATCCATTCAGTGGATTTCTTCCAAATATCGATTCTTGCTTGTTTCTGTGCAATTCACAATCATGGGCTGCAAACACTCCTTTCATTTTCAGCTATTGTACGGCAAACATCTTGTCCCCCATTTGGCTTTAACATCTTGAGAGCTTTCTTGATCAGACCTGTGTGTTTATCAGGTTATAGTCCAAGATCTAGTGAGAGCCAAGGAACACATGGTATGAGTTCAGTAAATATTGACTATTCTTGAGGATTTCCATCTCATTTTATTTTGCTAAATAAATTCCTTTTTGTCTTATTATCCTTCTGTTACTTTATTGGTTTGAGCTACATATTTAGACTTTAAGTGTATACTGGACGTTAATATTCTAACCATTCTATTTAATTACTCAGACAGGAAGACTAAATCATATTTGGAGGTCATAAGACTGAATTTCCTTTCTATTTATCGGTTGTGTGGCAAATACATTGCCTTCGTAACAATTCTCTTCACTATATACCTTTGCACGCCCAACTATGCTTCATTTGGCTACTTATTCTTTCTTCTACTGTGGATAAGTGGAAGACAACTTGTAGGGAAAACAAGAAAGCATCTTTGGTATCCTATGAAAGTGTATGCTATCGTTGTGTTTGTCTCCATTTACGGCATTGGTGTCTTTTCCAGCTCTGAGATGTGGTTTCCTAGGATTGTTGATCTTCAAACTGCATTTGGTTATAATCCAGAAGCTTCAATGTTACAAAACATTTGGGGATCTTTGGCTGTTTTGGTTGTGATGCAGCTATATAGCTATGAAAGGAGGAAGAGCAAAAGATCTGGATCTAGTGACTACGATGGACCAGAAGTAGGACCTCTTGCTTTTGCCAGACGCCTTTTGGTTCGGCATGCTGAGAAAATACTATCTCTTGCCCTATTTTATGCATCCTTATCACCTATTAGTGCATTTGGTTTCCTGTATCTTCTTGGTCTAATTAATTATTCAAGATTACCGAAGTTGTCTCAGATTCCTGCAAAAATATTTCTAGTTTATTCAGGACTTCTTATAATGGTTGAATATCTTTTCCAGATGTGGGGAAATCAGGCTGAGATGCTCCCTGGTCAAGAGCACTTCCAGTTATCATTATTTATGGGTTTGCAGTTGTATAAGCCTGGTTTTAAAGGTTTGGAGTCAGGGTTAAGGGGAAAGGTTGTGGTTATTGTAGCGTGTATACTTCAATACAACGTTTTTCATTGGTTGGAGAAAAAACATGTTTTTGGAAATCAAGGAAAATGGAACGAACCTTGTCCTCTGTTCAATCCAATAGAAGTTCCCAGTGATATAACTGCCTGTACACCACACAGCAAACAATTGGAAAATTGCACTTCACCAACATTTAAAAAAAGTGGAAGAAGTCGTTCATGGCCAACTTTTAACTCTGCATTATCCCAAGGGCCAGATTCAGGGCCTGAAAGAGACAGTGCCAAAAAAATACGATATTTTCATTTCTGGGAGAATTCCAAGGATAGCTTGAAGTGGAATAGAAAGCGGATTCTTTTCTTAAGAAAAGAAAGGATGGAGATGCAGAAGACCGTTTTAAAAGTATCTTTGAAGTTCTGGATTGAAAATATGTTCATTTTATTTGGTCTTGAAATCAACATGATTGCTTTGCTTCTTGCTAGCTTTGCTGTGTTGAATGCTATCTCTCTGCTCTATATAGCATCACTTGCTGCTTGTGTTCTTCTTCATCGGCTACTTATTAAAAAACTATGGCCTGTTTTTGTTTTCTTATTTTCTTCCATCGTCATTATTGAATACTTGGCCATCTGGATGCGCATCACTTATACGAACCAAGAAATTGAAGAACAAGTACCATGCAATGACTGCTGGAGGAGAGTATCAGATATATATTTGAGCTACTGCACAAAATGTTGGTTAGGTATCTCTTAATTATTCATGCCTATGTGCGTTTAGATGGTCAGTATTAGGCATATGTCTCGTGGGTAATGTGCATCCCATGTAACAAACCTGAAGCCTGTTTTCGACAATAGAGGGTGCTTATTAGTGATAATTCAGAGCTTCATTCATTGTAAATTCTTGTTTTGTGTGATAACTTCTCCAAAATAATTTATGCAAAATGCCTTTACTGCAGGAATTATTGTGGATGATCCTCGTATGCTTATTTGGTATTATGGTGTTTTCATGTTGTCATGGTTCAAATTCCGTGCTGACAAGTCATCTTGTCTCACTGGATTGGAGATGTACCAGAAGATACTCTCCCAATGGAAATCTGCCTCTGTACTAAATGATCTATCATTTGAAACAAAAGGATACTGGACATTCGTTGACCACCTGAGGCTTTATGGTTACTGTCACTTGCTAGATTTTGTTCTCTCATTGATTTTGATTACAGGAACTCTTGAATATGATATTCTGCATCTTGGCTATCTTGGTTTTGCTCTGATTTTCTTCCGAATGAGGCTAAAGATACTAAAGCAGGGAAATAAAATTTTTAGATTCTTAAGAATGTACAATTTTGTTCTTATTGTCATGTCGCTTGCATATCAATCTCCTTTTGTTGGAAACTTCAGTAATTTCAAACTTGGTTCAATAGAATCCATTAATGAATTGGTTGGATTTCACAAGTATGATTATGGGTTTCGAATTACATCAAGATCAGCAATCGTGGAAATCATAATATTTGTATTGGTAGCACTACAATCATACATGTTTGCATTTCCAGAGTTTGCATATGTTTCAAAATATCTTGAGAAAGAGCAGATTGGTGCCATACTTAGACAGCAGGAGAAGAAAGCTGCTTGGAAGACTGCTCATTTGCGGCATATCCGTAAAGCTAAAGAGTTGAAGCATCTACGGAGCTTGCAAGTAGAAAAGATGAAATCGGAGATGCTAAATCTCAAAAATCAGCTACAGAATATGAACACTGAAGCTAATTGTAGTAATGCTTCTCTAAAAATTGATGGCCTAAACACGAGAGGAAACTCTTCCCTAGATTTGCATCCGGAAAATGGATTCAGGAAGCAAGATCTTGATATGACTACCGAGACCATAAGTCCATCTGATGGGAAACAATCTCTAGTGAGTGAAAAATCAAAATGTTCATCGATACCACAATACCGGAAGCATCCAATGGGTTCTCCTCATGGAATTATGGAGGGAAAGGAAAGAACTAAAATCAATAATGTTTTGGATTTGGAAATAAGAAATCGTTATAAACTTCCAGTCAGGAGAAATGCTTTGGTTTCAGCTATATCTTTCGTAGGAAATGGGCTATCTCAGGTGCAGTCTCTTGGAAATGTGGCAGTTAACAATCTAATGAACTATCTAAAGATAGAACGTGGGGAACTAGAGTCAACTGAAGATTCTTCAGAGGATGAGGAATATTACGAGATTGAAATTGATAATCAGAATGTCGGTGCCGAACCTTTAGAACCTGCAATTTCTACACACTCTATTCATGAGCATACTGTGCCTGATACTGCTTGCCTCCAAATTGGAATTATTTTACGTTACATGTGGTCCCGAATGAGGTCGAATAATGATGTTGTTTGCTATTGCTGCTTTGTTCTCATATATCTATGGTACTTCAGTTTGCTTTCTGTTGTTTATCTAGCAGCACTATTCTTATATGCTCTCTGTCAAAATACTGGTCCCAGTTACATATTTTGGGTTATTATGCTAATCTATACGGAGGCATGCATTTTGCTTCAGTACTCGTATCAAATCATCATTCAACATACGGAGTTTGAATTCCATGCTAGCTTACTTCAAAAATTAGGATTTCCTGCTAAGCAAATAGCATCATCTTTTGTGACAAGCAACTTACCATTTTTCCTGGTATATATATTCACTCTTGTGCAAATCTCCGTAACTGTGAAGGATGGGGGTTGGACAATTACTGCAGATCTCAGCTTTTATAAGAGGAGAAATCAGAGCTGCACGGAGAATTTAAAGTGCTCCACCTACCAAGAGAGATTACAGAGATTATTTTTACCCCTGAAAAGTATACTGAAACTGTTTATCAGAAGCCTCTGTAGGTACTGGAAATCATTGACATGGGATGCAGAAACTCCCCCTTACTTTGTTCAACTGTCTATGGAAGTTATCTCGTGGCCTGAAGAGGGAATTCAGCCAAAGAAAATTGAATCAAGAATAAATAAGCTGCTGAAGATCTTTCATAGGAGGAGATGCAAAGTGGATAACCATTTTAAGTTGCACTCGGCGAGTAGGGTTCGTGTACAGAGCATTGAAAAAGGCGAAGAAAACGAAAACTTGTGTCTTGTTGTTTTTGAGGTGTTATATGCCTCCCCTCCAATTGAATTTGCTGCTGAGGAATGGTACAGTTCATTAACCCCAGCGGAAGATGTATCCAATGAGATTCAAAAGGCTCAACATGCTGGTATTTTTAACGAAATTGGGTTTCCATATCGCATACTTTCTGTCATTGGTGGTGGAAAAAAGGAAATTGATCTGTATGCCTACATTTTTGGAGCTGATTTGGTTGTTTTCTTCTTAATTTCCATTTTATACGAATCAGTTATGAAAGCTAATAGTGAGTTTCTTGAAGTGTATCAGCTTGAAGATCAGTTCCCAGAAGATTTTGTGCTAGTTCTCATGGTAAGTTTTTTTCTTTCGGAATGTATGATATAGATGGCTTATTTCATTTCTATTATGTATATTATAAGTCCAACACTGAGATGTAGATGGCTGATCATTTTGCTTGATGTGACTTGAAATTTATGTTCAAATGCATTGATTAAATAATTTACTCAAAGTTCATGTATAGACAGGGTCAATTAGTAAACTGTTAAAAATAATCTAGTTGAACAAGGTCGTCTAGTAATACTTGGTTGTCTATTCTTTGCGTGTTGTTTGGTAAAAAATAGTCTAATACAACCTATAGAGATATTTTGTTACACTCATCTAGTGAAGATCATCTTGTACAATGTTTGGAGAAACATTGTCTTGTATGCTCGTGTAGTGGGGATTGTCTGGTACACTCGTTTGGTGGAGGGTCATCTTGTATAGTCAATTGTTTCTTCAGCTAAGTAGGTCATCATATGTTTTACGTCTGTCTTAAGCATGAAACATGAGTGTCACATGTCACATTTCTGTTAAGTGATATGTGTGGTGGTTCACGAGAGTTTATTATAATTGTTTGTATAAATAGACACCTCGTGTAAGACATGACGTTGATTTGTTGAGTTCTGAGATGAGCAAGCATTCACTGGTTTAAGAGAGAAACATTTGAGTAAGTTCTTTCTGTAGCTCTGAGAGAGAAAAACTTGTTCTTAGTGAATTTGTTCAAGGATGTAGATTATAGTTTGTTAATACTCTAGTTGAACCTCATTATCTTCTTGTGTTGTTATTCTTTCTTTTATATTCACTATTCTTCAATTTCTTGTGGTGTTTGTGTTGGACATTCTATTATGATGTTAATTCCACAAGAAACAAATGTGGTGAGCGTGGATTGTAATCAACTATGACTTTAGTGAAGTACAAGGTTGAGAAGTTTTCTGGAGAGAATGATTTCTGATTGTGGACGTTGAAAATATGTGCACTTCTAGGCCTATTGGAAGCTTTGGAAGGTGAATCCAAGCTTGATTTTGATAAGGACAAGAAAGAAGACTAGTAATGCTATTGTCTTGAGCATTGGTGATAAGGTGTTGACGCATGTATGGAAGGAGAAAACAATAATAGGACTATGGATGAAATTTGAGAGCTTATACATGAAGAAGTCTCTAGTTAATTGTCTATATCTAAAATAGACACTATTTTCATACAAGATGAGTAGCGAAAGGGCAATTAGTGAACAATAAGAAAATTCTATTGACGTACATATCAATGATGAGAATCAAGCGTTGCTATTATTATTGTATTCATTGCCTTAGGGACATCTTGTTTTAAAGAAGATTGATCCTCTCTCTTAAAAAAGTTCAAGCAACTTTAGTTCGAAAGAATGAACGAGAAGTTTGAAATGAAGTCATTTAATGCAATGTTGTGAAGTTTGAAATGAAGTCATCTAATGCAATGTTGTGAAACTCAATGATCGGAAAGGGGGAAGTAACTCAAATAGTAAGAGTTAATAGAAAAATTATATTCATAAACATACGCATCCATTAAAAACAATATAGATAATAAAAATAACTCATACATAATAATAAGTCTTAAGTAGTAAGATCCAATACATAATTAAAAATAGGTTCATAATTCATAAAATGTTCATACACAAAACAACTAATACATTTGTAAGTATTTAACATAAACAAACTATCTGAGAAAATCCTTCACATGAAAAGCAGGATAATCATCCTCCTCCTCCACATGATCCTAATTTTCATTAAAGTCATGTCCTCTATGACTTTCATCAAGAATTTGAGGAATCTTCAAATCATTCATAGGTACATCAACCCTACCACTGGCATCTTGATCTTCTCTAACTTCAACTAAGATGTCTTCATTTGAAGCATCTAAATTTGAATTTGTTTCATTCTCCTCCATGGTAAATTCATCATTAAAAGCAAGATCATCAATATTATAGTCTTTTATTTTCCTAACATCCTTCTTCAATCTTGGGTCAGTCGTCACAAACACCACATTATTTATGGTCTTTTGTTATAAACTATTTCTTTTATTGGTGTTGTCCTAAATAATTATAAAATTAATTAACATTCATACTAGCCTCTAAAAATAATTATAAAATCAATTTGATAAATTTAAATTCTTACCATCACAGAAGCAGTCCAATTATGCTCATAACAGGATGAACTACAAGTCAAACTCAATACTCTTGCAAATCTTTGTAATTCTGGATGTTCATCACAATATGATTCTCACCATTGTAATAAAGCTTTGGTTTTGAGTGTATGTTGAGCTATTAGATTACCAAAATGTCCAGATTTGTTCTTGAAACTCTTAAAGCATCAATCTTTGAAACTCTTAATTTAAGCATCAATCTTTTGAAACTCTTAATTTAAGAGTCAATCTTTTGAAACTCTTAATTTAAGAGTCAATCTTTTGAAGCTCTTAATTTAAGAGTCAATCTTTTGAAACTCTTAATTTAAGAGTCAATCTTTTGAAGCTCTAAATTTAAGAGGCATCTAGCAACATTATCCATCATCTAGAAAAAATTTTCAGCTATGATGTCAGAAATAGACTTAAAAAGCAAGAAAACAATCAAAGGCAACCTAGCTGTTTGACAGAAAAGACAAAATGTAATTTATGTATCAGGTGCTGAACCAAGTATGTAGTTTTTCCTATTATAATGATATCATCAGCATAAAAAGTAAGATCAACGTAAAAAAGGAAGTAGACAGTACCATTTTGCTGAGAATATGAAAACAAAGAAGGATCCCATTTACTTTCTGTAGAACCAAACTGAGGAAGGGTTTTTAATAAGTTTTTCAAACCAAACTCTAGGTGCTTGTTTGACACCATAAATGGCTTTGTGAAGCCAAAAAACCAGAGAAGTATTTTTAACTTCAAAAGCTGGAGTTGAGTATATATAAATCTCTTGATCGTGGATGCTCTACGACCGTCCAACCACTATTTGTTGTTGTTCACCCTCTTGCTATTGCAAATCCGGCCAGTGATCAAAATGGGAGGATCACCTCCTCTTGATTGACCCCTCCCCAAAGCCTTGTCATCACACTAATCTTTTGTTTCGGACACGTGATTGTCTCTCCCCCTTCCAGCATCGCATTCATGTTGTTGCTGTCATAGACCTCTTGTTGGCGAAACCCTTCCAGACTCAAGGGTCAATTTGCTGCAATCTTGCTTCATTTAGGGGATGTTTGAAGGTTTCTTATTTGTTATTAGGATGTTGCCACTGCCATACTTTATATCATGGATGAAAATAAAGGGCTCTTCCTAATTCTTTGGTTCGAATGACCAATCGTGTAAGGTCTGTATCGACTTATTGTTTGTAACTTGTAACTATTTTAACTCGGTCCAATCAGTATCTACGACTTTAGGGTTTAGGAACTTTCAATGGATGTTAGAAGCTGAATCATTTTAAAGCAGAGATGATGAAGACTCTCTTATTAAGACATTTCTACGACTCCAAATATCAACCAGAATTGCATGTGGACAGATTACATTCTCACTCACCTTAGTTCATTCCTAAATACATTCTAAATTGTTGCGGAAACCTCCTTGGTATATTTGTTATTGAATGTTTCGAAACGTAGGAGGAAACATGGGGTACAAAATGAAATTCCCTTCACTATAATGTTGAGGTGTACAGAGAAATTATAGAGTACTAATTGAGTATAATCTCTAGAGGGATTTTGCTTTCTGCACTCCCATGATTACTATCTACACCCCTATACTAATAGTAAAAGGACTGAAATATACCACGCTCCGTTGTCACTGTTATTACAGTCATGGCCACCATTGTGTCTTTTTCTCTGCTGCACATCTGACTGCTCCCCGTTCTCCACTTCAGTCTTTGAGAGTAAAAAGAGAAAGAGTAAAATGTTGAGTCTGGTGGAAAGTTTCTTCTAAAAAGCTCTTTTGGAAAGCTTGTTCCAGAAAGTTATTTCAAGAAATATCTTATATATTCTAATGTAAAAGTAAAAAGCAAATGTAATTGAAAGGTCGAGTACAGAATGGAGTTCCAAGTGGTCTTATGAATGAACTTACAGCAAATGTAATTGAAAGATCAGTGGTCTTATGGCTATAACCTACACCCATTAGGACTCTCTTTGTTAGGTGTTATGAGAGATTATACTTGATGATTCAAGAAAAAGTTCAAGGATCTTATAAAGCTCTTGTGATAATAACCTCGCTATTAGTATCGCACACAACCTAGTGCTACATGATAAAACTTAGCACACAGAAATAAACATTTTATCAAGAAATGGGATAGTGGTCTTATAGCTATAACCTACACCCTTTAGGACTTAAATTTGCTTATGTATTCACCCAGGGGCTTCCCGTATAGAGGTGTCTTGATCTTGCAAGCTGAGAATGATTGTCATCCATTCACTACTTTGAGGAGAGTGTTGGGCATTAATTTAAGAGAATAGTTCCTGCAAAGACTGAGATTGTATCTATAATTAATGAGACCGGAATTTGTTCATGTATTTCTCGTTTTCCTTTTATTAGATATAGCCTATATGATATTTATCGATTAGCGGTTGCATTGGAATCAAGTCAATAATATTTAGTTTCCCAAGCATCGCGAAACATGATCTTGGATTCGTATTACATATTTCGGGAAGATATTTACCATATTAAGCCTCAAATTACAGGAGTCATTCATATTTCAAAGAAAACAATTTGAAATAGACCTTTTGCCTTGCTGTTGTGTTGTCTAGCGAAACGGATATATACCGCTAATTCATATCAGGGGAGCTGAAGGGTTGTGGGGTCTAACTACAAGTACAGCCCAGCCACTGCTCTACTATTTTTTTCTTCCAAAGGATCATGAGACTTGTATTCATATTTTTTCAGAACCTTATTGGCTTCTTTCGATGCCAAAATGATTCATTTTACTTTGTTATATGGTTTAATATGTTCTGATCCATATGACTGATGCGAATTTACATTTTGAATCTGTCATGTTGATAATAAATTTGTATGTCTCGTTAGTTACTAAGCGTAAGAGCTTTACCTTGCAGGTTGTCTTTTTCTTGATTGTGCTTGATCGAATTATATACCTCTGCTCATTTGCAACAGGCAAAGTTATTTTCTATTTATTCAACCTTATTCTCTTCACGTATTCTGTCACAAAATATGCTTGGGATATGGATCCTTTACACAGATATTCTGGAATACAAGCACTCCGAGCCATTTATCTCACAAAAGCAATTTCTCTGGTTTTGCAAGCCATACAACTTCATTGTGGGATTCCACACAAGAGCACTTTGTACAGGCAATTTTTGACCAGTAGTGTTTCTCGGATTAATGTTTTGGGTTTTCGACTATATCGTGCTATACCTTTCCTTTATGAATTGAGATGTGTGCTAGATTGGTCTTGCACAACAACATCTCTGACTATGCATGACTGGCTCAAGGTATGTTGTCAACGATCTTCACATGTTTCCTCTTGATAATTTTTTTTGCTGCTACTGCTTATGAGTTACGCTATTAGGATGTTAATAGTATAGAACTTCTCTTTATTGGCTATTCTCGAGCACAATAAACTGTAGGGCAATGTGCGTTTCTTTTCCCTATTTATAACAATTTGACTTTTTTTTTTTCTAGTTAGAAGACATTCATTCAAGTCTGTTTCTTTTCAAATGCGATGTGGATCTGAATAGAGCCAGGCACCAACAAGGACAAAAGCAAACAAAAACGACGAAGTTCACCAATGGGATATGTTTATTTTTTGTATTACTATGTGTCATATGGGCTCCGATGTTGGTAAGAAGCAAAATTCCAAGTATTGTCTGTTAAAATTTAAAAATAAAAAATTCAACTTTGAATCTCATCTAATTCTGAAATCCTTTTACACAACTAATGAAACAATAAGTATAATAATATGGGAATGACTTGGTCTGAAAAGGTTGAAGTAAATATTTTCAATTTAAAGAAGCAATTTGCTTGAAAATAACTGCCTTCCATGGAGCTATACGATATAATTTGTTATTTCATAACTTAAAGCTGAACATGACTGATTGATGAAAAGAAATATATAAAATCATTGGCACAGCTTCTCTTCCCCGAATCACTGTGATGGCCCAATACCTGTTATGTACTTTAGCTTAGGTAATTGAAATATCTCAAGTTGGCTTGTTTTATCCACTTCGATTATCATTTTTTGATCGGGGGCAGAGATATATATTTCCTAGATTTAACAGAAGTGTTCAAGTCATGTATCAGAATGCCAACGCGAAAAATCTGTTGTCAAGTTCTCGGACATATCAGGCCTTGAAAATAGAATATTACGAGTTAAAAAAATCATGGAAGCGTTATATGGTCAGTGTCAGCTGTTTTCTGATAGCTCATAAGTCATACCATAGGACTATTACCGGCACTTCTTTTAGATCAGTTACGAAGTCTAGATTGTAATAATATCAAAAAAATTCTGAAATTATTTACTGAACTATCACTTGCACCATTTCTTCAAAATTACGTTTTCTGGACAGATGTACAGCAGTGGTAACCCAACAAATATTGCGAACCCAATCAAAGATGCAAGTGCCCGGGTTGATATAAAGACATCAAGTGGAAGGTTGACATTGTTTAAGACTACTTTGTGCGAGAAGATTTCTTGGGAAAATCTTGAAGCACGCACAAGTTTGGATCCCCAGGGTTATCTTAGTGCATACAATGAGAAAGACATTCAATTAATTTGCTGCCAATCAGATGCAAGTACATTGTGGCTTGTTCCACCAATTGTGCAGGCCAGATTTATAAAGTCCCTTACGCGGAATATGGACATTTCTTTCTCCTGGGAATTTATCAGAGATAGACCTAAAGGAAAGGAAGCAGTCAAGTATGAATTAACCATAATGGAGCCGGATCTTCCCACATCTTCAGAAGTGATTGACGTTTTCAATGGTACTTCTAACAGCTTCGCAGTATTCAATATTTACCCTAGATATTTCCGAGTCACAGGGTCCGGAGATGTGCGATCCCTCGAACAGTCGGTATGTTTAATATATAATATGCCTAATCTGAGACTAAAAATATATATTAAGACCAAAAAAATGTACCTTGTTTACTCAGTTGGACTGCTACATTTACTAGCTATGGCTCAGATTCTAATGGGCATATGGTCCATGCAGGTTGAGCTGGTTAGTGGGGATCTTGTTCTTAATCATGGAGATCCTGAGTGGTGGTCATTTTATGATTTGGGCATTTTAGGTTCAATTGGATGTGGGAAGTTCCCAGGACCTATGGCTATAATCGTATCTGAAGAAACCCCGCGTAAGCTGAACTTAAACTTAAATACAGTTGCCTATTTAGTGTGTTTCATATGTTTGGTTCTGTTCAAGAATTTATTGAGTCCAAAATTATTTGAATTAAAACAACTTTACGTACTTTTTGTTTTCATATAAAAAATAGTCTGATTCATTACCAGTAACTTGCTTTTTAGAATCATTACATTATAATATCAATCACCTCACACAAAATCAATTTTACAAACTTTACTCTAAATACACACTTGGTGCTTAGTGATAGAAGACAAGGTTGACAAAGAAAGCTAAACATTAGAAACAAAATAATATCAAGAATCAAGCTACATCTTAAACCTCATCTTTGCTTTAATTTCAAGAGTTCATGGGAGGTTATGATTCATAGATTCATAAGAACATAAGGAAAGTAAGAACATGATATTGAGATAAAAAACTTGAATAAGAACTGAATGGAAAATAAGTTTGGTGTAAAGTAAGAACAAATCTATAAATAATATATCAAAGTAACAAAATGAAATAGAAAAAAAAAAAAGGATGAGGATTTAGGAATAAAAGAACATGTCATTCTGCATATCATCTTCAAAATAAGTATATGGGAGAATCTGACTTGAATCCTAAGATATCAATATATTAGACTTGGAATGAGAAAGACTCTTACAATAAACAAATATGCAAAAAAAACTCTCAATTTCTTATATATCCAAAAAATGATGTTTGTTAAAAAAAAAATGAATGATATTAAAGAGGAAAAATTCAAATTCTAATCTAGAAAGTTCTCTCTCTATGGAATTTGAGTGGTGTTTTCTATGTTTGTGTAGCTTGCTATCCAAGGCACTAATATAAGCACATGCTTTACATGTATGCTTTGGACTTTCTTCTCTCCTTTTCTTGGCTGAATTTTGCCCTCCTTATTGAAATCTTATTGAGTCTTCAATTGAAGCCCAATTTCAAACTCAATCTAAAATTACAAATTTAAAGAAATTACAAAACAAATTACGATTAAAAGAAAATGCAGTAAAAGTAAATTTTAGTCTAAAATTACAACTAATGTAAATTCTTATTCTAGAAATTCAGACAAGTATTTTATTCTTTAAAACTAATACTAACAAAATATCATTTTCATCCTTGCACTGATCATATAGTGTCTATTCATGAGTTAGGCCGAATTCAGGCATTGTTTCCCCCAGATTTTATCAATACATTGACTAATACCAGTCTCCTTGTTGCTTAAGAGGGCATTATCGGTGACACTCTCAGCAAGTTCAGCATCTGGGGGCTGTACATTACCTTTGTGCTAGCAGTTGGACGTTTTATCAGATTACAATGTTCTGACTTGCGAATGAGAATTCCTTTTGAGAATCTTCCTTCGTGTGACAGGTGCTCGAGCAATTAATCCATCTCTGTAGAGTGTTCATATGAGGCACCCTTCTGTTTTAGTGAGAAATAAAACGAAGTGGGTGTCAATGGTGGTTTCAATAAGTGTCTTTGTTCATTGATGCAGATTGATGGCAATATGTGAAGATATATATGCTGCAAGAGCTGCTGGAGAGCTTGAAGTGGAAGAGGTTTTGTATTGGACGCTTATTAAAATTTACCGTTCTCCACACATGCTGTTAGAGTATACTCAGGCTGAATAAATACTTGGAAGGGTTGGAAGATTTTCAGTCTCCTACGGCATGATTGCAGAATTACTGATATTGGAGCATAAGCCAATTCTGAGATGGTTTCCTTTGGAAACACAAAGCAGGAAGAGGAAGATCACGTGCAAAGGCTGCTCAACAGTATGAATCTGGAGCCACTCATTTCACTTGAGGATTCTACTGATGATATACATTGTGTGTGACTCACAAGGTTTTGATTCTGGACCATTCCATGCTCTCTTCAAGAATACACACACTTGAACATCAATGTAAGTTTTAGTTATTCCTACCTAAACTACCTTACATGTTGGCCTCTTGAACCAGTTCATTATTTATCGCAAATTATATATAAAAAATAGACCGATTCACATTGAGATATATTAGCAAAATATATTTTTAACATATTTTCTACTATTAGTTAACATTTATTAGGAAAATATCTTTTTTGTAATTTTTTACTTATATAATCTTTTGGATAAAATTTCTTATTTAATGAATCTTATATTTATAAATGTCTAAATCGAATTAGTATGAGATGAAATTATTGTAAAAAAGTAATATATATGTATTACACGACTTTGAATTTGTAAAAACAAATCGTGTCACTGTTATATAATTTTAACCTAAAGGAAGAAGTCATTCTAAACTCACGTTACTTTAAGTAATATTTATTGATATTTTTATTTTTTATTTTAAACAAAGTTATATGGACACGATTTTAATTAAAATAAAAAAAAATCTTAACTTTTTTCACATTAAAATTATATTAAGTGACACTATTTTAGTTTCTTTACATTTAAATTTATGTTATCCTATCACGATATATCCAAAGCAATTTTTTCAAAATCTGTAAATTTCAGTAATATTTATCAAAATTGCCCAAGATTAAAAATAAAAATTATTTTCCACACACATCTCGTTAAGCTACTGCCAACCAATGCTGAACTGCCTCTATGAGTATCTTGCTTAGTTCATCGTGGATTCACTTTGATGAGAAAAATAGACCCTCTGTAATCTTTGTAATATATAAATTTAATTTAAAACTAGCATAAAATAAGAATCTTAAATTACAAAATTTAATCATGGTAATCACACATTTTTTTATCATTTTTAATTTTTTTTTCTTTTTTTCTTGTTTAACACCACAATGTCATAGTTTTCAAAAAAAAAAAACTATTTAAATGATATTTTTCAAAAAGACCATTTACCGCACTTTACATACTCTTGACAGGAGTACAAATTAATTATTTTTAACTTTAAAGGGTTTTTTTAAGAAAAATTCAAAGTATAGTTTTCTAATAAACTTGTTAGTCGATGTCAGGCTTTTTGATGATAAGTCGTCGGTATACTACTGGAACTATTCTCACTTTATCTATAATGAATAATGAAAAAAAAAAAAAAAAAAAAAAAAAAAAAAAAATGTAATAAGTAAATATATAAGGATAGAAAAAAAAAAAAAAAAATAAAAAAAATAAAAAAAAAATATGTG
>Ga0099825_1005420_pt1 | contig 16360 bp, 10 predicted proteins | sample SiratroredBW_FD_76838 | JGI IMG/M metagenome (GOLD analysis project Ga0099825, IMG submission 76838) | Root nodule microbial communities of legume samples collected from California, USA - Siratro red BW | ecosystem: Host-associated > Plants > Roots > Nodule | place: USA: California | collected...
ATATATATATATATATAATTTTGATGATTCTTATTGAAATTGGACTATATTGGAAAATGTGTTTGTTGGAGATTACACATCAACTAGATATGAGGTCTTTTAATAGTTTGTAAGTAGATGCAAACCTCACCTTACAAGTCGATTTTGTAAGGTTGAGTTAGGCTTAAAGTTCACTTCTTAAGATGATATCAGTGCCTATTCTAGCAAGGTTGTTGGACCTATCGGGCCACCCACTATCAGACCGTTATCGGACCATCCTTACATATAAGTTTCAAGATTGAGTTGAGGAATCTTAGCTGAGGGGTATGTTGGAGATCTCACATCAACTAGAGATGAGACGTTTTAATAGTTTATAAGTGGGTGCAAACCTCATCTTAAAGTCTAGTTCTTAAGAGTGTTTAAATACTTAAAAGGAACCATTAATTAATGACATTCATTATACCCATTTTCATGTTGTTATTGAAGAATATAGTGATACAAAATGAATATATGATTTTAGTGAAACAAAGTCAAATATTGGTTATGTTTTTACAGCAAGGAGGTATTATCTTATTATCTACCATGAAAGTAAAGATTATTGCTTTAGACACTGATACTACTATGTAAAGATTATTGCTTTAGACACTGATACTACTATTGATGCATAATTTCTTTAACATTTTCTATATGACCTACCATTGTTAAATAAGCCTATACTTCCTATTTCAATGAATTATGATAGTCAAGTTGCTACATCCAAAGTTTTTAGCAAATGGAAAAAGAAGGCACTTGAGAGTGAAACACAAATCTTTAAAAACTTGATTACTTATGGTATTATTTCTCACGACTTTGTAAGGTTAGAAAGACAAGTTGCGGGTTTGTTTACCAAAGGGTTAGCAAGTACTTGAGTCGTTAAGAGGAATAAGACTAAAATCCATATATTAGTTTTAATTATTAACACTCATCTCCACATGAAAGACAATCTCATGGAATGGAGTTCCACGGGTAATAGGGAAACTGTTGTTGACTAAAGTACACCAATTAATTGAAATGAATGTTGTCCAATTCCTATGATGATGTGTACTATAAATTGTACCAATCATAAGGTTAAGGGAAGTGCATGATTATGTTTAATGTAGAGGTGTGAGTCACTAACTATCCTTTGTGAGTTTACCTAATGAATGTGATGGTGGAGTCACCAATGTGAGACATTGGTAGATCTCGAAGTGACAGTCATGAAATAAGATACATACACAAGATTGTAATGTGTAATCACTAATTAGAACCTAAAAGAATATTAATATTATTTACTAAAATCCGGGATCTTCTAGCTCAAAAGAATTAAGTCTATATTTTTTTTTTTTTGTAAAAGTTTATATGGACTAGGTATGAGGCTCAAATTGGAAGGATTCCTTATTTTGAAAAATGATATTTAAAAAAAAAAATTGTACAAAATTTTTATTTATTTATTTATTTTTAAATTATGTAGGGCATTTGCTGGAAATACTAGTATTATGTTAAAAATTAATTTTAATTCTACTGTAATAGTTAAATGGTGTTGTTATGGATAAATGTTACTTTTATGAGTGAACTTTCTTGAGCTTATCGTGTTTTAATCAGATTTATTATTACTTATTTTTTTCTTATAAATACATCATATCCAAAATAAGAATAAGAACAACAATTCTTACACAAATTTTTCGTCTTTTATTCTATAATATTTTTAAAAATATTGGTATTCATAAGGTTTATAGATTCTGATTCCATTCGATTTTTATTCTAAGGACTATGTTATGTATATCCCGACACATATTCTTTCTAATATCTTTCCTATTAATATAATATTTTTTATCATGTAATGTTGTTGTTTATTATAAGAATAATTTGGTTTGATCAATATATTTTATCTTCTTACTAATATTTTATGAATAGATAAATTAAAAAAATATTGAAATAAATATTTTTTTAAATAACTCACATAAGCAAGTTGTCCTTTAATATACAATTTTAAGCTTATAATTTATTTTTCAATTTTAGATTTTAGTAACATTTATTTATTTTTGGACGAAGTTGTACATTCATATATTAAATCATAGATTTTTTTTTTTACTTTTTTTTATATATACAAAACTTTTCTTTACTTAAATTAACTATGTGTTTGAGAGTTTGGAGGATATGTCATAATTTCTTTTAAAATATGAAAACCATAATTTCAACACATTTATCGTATGTATGATCCAAGTGACATTGGATATTATAGACGAGAAAAATAGTTAAAAGAGAATACCTTACTAAAAATAGTTATAGAAGTTTTGAAACTTTGCAATAATACAATTGTAAAAAATACCTGAAGATAAATTTAGATAAAGTTGTTTTCTTTAATAACTTTTTGTACATATTAAAATTTGATTAATTGTCTGGCAAACTATATATTATGATTAGGCAGATTAAGTCTGATTTTTTACAAAAATTGGAAACTATATTATTTTTCACTACATAAATTTAAATAATAATATAATTTTTTAAAATAAAAGTAAAGGTTAATTATAAGATATTATATCTACAAATAAAGATTGTCTCCTAATAATAATTCATTTTGTTTTAAATGCGTTTTTGGAAAATATTATTGTCAAAGAAAATGTTTTAATATTTTTCAAAATAAAAAAATGTTTTAATCCTTTCTTTCTTTCTAGGCAGGCCTTCAATTTTGGGCTAGGCCCTTTTTGTTGACAGCCGATATGGAGGTACGCTATAGGAGATTTCTTTCTCCACCCCACGCTTTTCTCCTTCAGTCCATCGACAAAATTAACCTTATACTTTGTCTAAGTTGTTCTCTCTTCTGGATTACATTATTTGAAAATTTGCTGGATTGTAGAACTGAGAAGAGTAGCTTCCAAATTTTACAATTTGAAAATAACTTTTGAATCTAAAAATCTATTTTAGATTTTACTATTTAAAAGTATTTTTTTTTTCAAAAGAAAAAAATTAAATTATATAATTTAAAGTATATTTTTAAAATAACTTTTAAATTATGTAACCTGAGATGGATTTCTAAATTTAGAAATCACTTCTATTTTATACAATCCAAAAGTCATTACAAAAATCTATTTAATATTACAGAAACTAAAAGTTATAACAGAAATTGATTTCGAATAGTAGTAGACTTTCAAATCTTTCTCAGATTTCTCAAGCCTTCCTACAATAAGGACAAATTTTAATATTTATGGGGTGAGTGAAGGAAATCATGGGGTGTAAAAAAAAAATTCCCTATGCCATAAAAGATAAGACAAAAAGTGTGAAATTCTAACAACAGACTCAAGCAGTTAGCGTAACCACTGACATTGCACCACTTTGGATTTGAATATTAATTCTTATAACTTCTACGACATTGAATATTATTATTTTTTTTACAACTAAGTAAACTGCAAATTTACTCTTGGTCTAAATTATTGTTTTAATATTTTTTTTCAATGTTAAATTCAATGAATACTCGCGTGGTGGATATTTGTATTTGTTTACATAAGAGTCAAGGAATAATGATTATTATTTGTTTGCAGGTTCTTCCATTGAGATAACTTCTTCACTGTGTTTTTATTTTCATTCAATTTTCAAATACACTTATTAGACCTGAAATATAATTGATAGCATAAGTTTCACCAACAAGGTAAAAGCAATTTGAATAAATATTTATTATATTTATTGTTTAATATAGATAAAAAACGGAAATATTACTTAAATTAAGTAAACATTAGTATTTTTGTGTATTTAGGAGAAAGTGAGACAAAAGTGATGGCCAATAATTTTGTGGTTGTTGGAACGGTTGAATAGGTGGACCCACGCAGACACCACGTAGCCGTTGGTAATAAGGTAGGCCAATGAATTATCGCCAAGTGTAAAACATGTACCCAAAGTGCTTTGACTACAGGCAGGACTTTACGCTATCTTGCGCTTGGGGTGAACAGTGTCTATTCTACTTCAAGAGGGTCCATTTTGTTGACTTTTCCTTTAAAGTTTATTTATTATTTGTCAAAAAAAAAAAAAAAAAGTAAAAGGTGAGGAATGGTGGAGGGTGACTTGATCCATCCCATTCCATTGTTAGGTTCAGTTTTTATTTTGTTTCAATTTGGGATGCAAGAGATAGAGCAAAACTATAGAAAGAAGAAAATATTTTGTTTACAGACTAAACAACAAAATGATACTTTTAATATATTTCATCTTATTCCATTTTCTTCTAATTTATTTTACTTCACTGTGTACCATCAATTCAAACATATCCTACACACAAAATTGACATTAAAACAATTTTCTCACAAAATGATAGAAATAACAAGTTTATTGTTTATTATCATCATGGTGCAATGCCATAAGTCTTAGCCACATTACAAAATGCTTGAACAATTATAGTAAAATCAAGAATTAAAATATAACTTTTGCTTTATGATTTCCAGGTAATCAAATCTACACTTTCTTTATCAGGATTTACTCATTAATATTATTTTATGAGAGTGGTCACGAAAAAAAATTGTCAATTTAAAAGCCAAAAATTACAGTCGCAAAATAAAATAAAAAAATTGATCCGGAAAAGACCAATTCATTTTGTGGTAAAATACTTAATCACAAATCTTTCTGGAATTATAAAAATTCAGATTTGCAGAGATTTTTCTTCATTGGTCCAGTAGATCTTAAGCCGTTAAGTGTGCTTAATTATGCTTTTTAATTTTTTTTAAATAAGCTTAAATGTGTTTATGTATATATATACTCTTTTGTATTCTTTTATAGAGTAAATAATAAAAGAAAGTTTCTCTTCCTTTTTTAGTATGGTATTTATATCCTTTTACTATTTTTTATTTTACTTTTTTTTTTGTGTGTTTCATATGTTTCTCTTTATCATTACCGAAACTTGTACATCGTGAGACTTAATATATATGAAGATTTTAAGATGATATTAGAATCTTCAATTTTGTGCTTTTCATCTCTTTTTTTTTTTGTTTTGTTTTTTTCTTTTTCTATTTTTTTCCTTTCATCATGTATGAAAATTATATTTCTTTTTTCCTGCTCATGATTTTTGTATTTACACTGCAGTGAAAATCTTGTTACTCTTCATTGTATCTCCTATTCTTAACTCTAATAATTATCATTTATAAAACAAATTCGTTATCACTTCTTCAAGTGTAAAGAATAAGCTTTAGTTCGTCAATGATGTGATTGAATCAAAGAAGAATGATAAGTCTTATCATGTCTGGAAGAGGTGATAACATTGTGGTATTTCGATTCTACACTTTATATCTCAACACATTTGTCAGAGCATATTCTGGATGGAGAAAGTTGAAGAAATATAGAGCGATATGAAATTTAAGTTTTTCAGGGGGTCTATTAAGAATTTCCGAATTGCGGAAGGAGGTCGTGTCTTTAAAATAAGGAAACCTCACCATCACTGACTTTTTTCATGAAACTTAAGGTTATATGGGACAAATTAGAAAACTTGAGACTCTGGATCCGTTTGCAGCTGCAATACGGAATACAATAATGTTAGGTTTCATGTTTTCTTATTGAATCCGACCTTATGTTTTCTTAATGGATCCGACCCTATATCTAAAATCTTTTCTTACTTTGTACAGGAAAGATAAACATGGGGTATAATTTTTTCACTAAATTGGAGACATTGGAGACCAAGATGACCGCTGTTGTAACTTCGGCATCTTGTACTTATTATGGGAAGATAGGTCATAATAAGTCAGTTTGCTTCAAGAAGTATGATCAGTTCCAAGAATTTTGAAAATAAAAAAATGTACACTCATTGCCGAAAAAGTAGTCACACTAGTCACACTATTGATAAGATTGATAAGATATACGTGTTACAAAAAGCACCGTTACCCTTTTGGCTACAAACTATACAATGGGAAGACCAACTCGATTAAGTCAAGATATCATTAGACAAAACATAAAATCTAAAAAAGATATGACAAGCTATCGTCTTTTCTTATTTTACATGTATTTTACATGGCTTTAAACAAACCTATGTAGATAGTTCTTTATTCTTGAAACTTTCCAATCACAATATTACTGTCTCACTAATATATGTAGATAATAATATCATATTAACTGGAAATGATATTTATGAAATAAATAATATTACTATTCTACTTTAGCAAAGTTTCTGAATTAAAAATCTTGATAATTTGATATACCTTTTTAGTTTTAAGGTTGTAAGGATTAAGAAAAACATATATCTACTTCAACTAAAGTATATTATAGATATTTTCAAAGATATAAGAACGGTAGTTTCTGTCATAATTTCTTTGATAGAGTCTCTTTTAATAATGGTGAATTTTTAAAAAAATCTCGATTCTTCTTATAAGGTTATCATCTAAGTCAATTCATTGCTATTCTCACTACTGTTCATCAATTTTTTTTTTTAAATTTTACGATATCTCAAACAAGCCCTTGTTTAAGGAATTTTTTATGTCAATAGGGAATGAAAGATTAAGGCCTTCAACCATTGTAATAGGTAAGGATACCCTAATACTCGAGATCTGTACTAGATACATTATATATCCTGAAACTTCCCTATATCTTGACAATCACAGAAACAATCAATCATATCTAGACATTCTATAGAAGCTTAATATAGAGTCCTTGCTTCAACCACTTGTGAGCTACAATGGTTAAGTCATCTCATGAATAATGATTTTCATATACCAAATTCAAAACTTGTTGTGATCCATTGTGATAACCAGTCTTTCATAAAAGTTGTATCCAAACAAAAAAATCTTTCATGCATACATCATTAATATAGAAATAGACTGTCACATTATCAAATAAAATGTGTAATAAGGATCAGTAAAATTTCTTCTTTCCCATCCAAACTTTCACTCTTTATATTCCAAGCTTGAAATATTAAATTAAACATTTATTTCCAGTTTGAAAATGACTCTTAAAATTATAAAAAATTTCAGAGTTATAGATTTCATTAGCCTAATGGATATTAAGTGTGTTTAAACATTATTGAAAGCAGCACAATGGATGTGAATATTTTTAAGAAATCGTTTAATTGATCAAACTAATTTTACCATATACAAGGGATGTTTAGTAATCAAAGCTCATTCTAGTTTATTATTATCAAAGTCATTTTGATTACTTGAATGAGTTAAATTGTTATTAAAACAATATACAAATTAAGTTAATTATACATATTTATTAAATTAGGAGTGTTACTAATAATGCTAATTGGATAAGAACATAATTAAACCCACAAACAGCCATAATTAATACAAATGATGGAGTTAATAATACAACAATTTGAAATCAAAATAGGAATAATTTTAGCTTTGTCTTCTAAGATCTGTGGTTGAACATGATTGGACAAATACATGAAATGAATGTAAGCATGGTTTAAAGATATGCGACCATGGAAAAAGATATTTCACTAAGAATAAAGAATTAATATAAGATTTAATCTAAAGGTTCAAAAACAAGCTCATGTTTAAATTATTTGATATCCCGTTATACTAACTTCAGATAACATAAAAAACAATAAAATTAAAGTAAAACAATAAAATTCGGCTAACTAAAACAAACAAAACACACACACACATATATATATATATATATATATATATATATAATTTTATATTAAAAAGTAAAAACTACAAAAAAAACTTAAGAATAATTTCGTGAAAGTAAAATCTAACTTTACCTTTTTTTTATAAATTATCAATTTTATCATCAGGTATTAATTTCTCCTAAGTAGCAATTAAATAAACATGGTATATAAATAATTTCTTAAATATTAAAATTCGTTCTTTTAATTATTAGAAATCCTTATATTAATTTATCAATGTTGAAAGAAAATATAAAAATTAAATTTATATAAATTTAAAATTTTATAAGCATTTATCTATTATATATTGATTTATCACAATAAACAATAACTAATACTTGAAAAATTCAGCACATATCATAATTAATTTTATATCTAAAATAACATTTTCAAAAACTGAATAATCCACTAAAAATGTATAATTTATTACTTTAAAATTGAAAGATCAAATTAATATTTTATTCACTTTAATTTTTTTAATGTGATGATCTGTAAGACCATACTAATTTTTATTATTAAATATCTACTAAACTCTCTCTTTCTCTTCTCTTATTATATGGCAAAATTATCACTTGTTTTATTTTGTTTTCCCCCCTCTCTGACTCCCTATTTGCATTATTAAGGCAGAAAAGGAAAGAAAGGAAACGCACCAAAGTTGTGTATTTATATCAAATGATTTGTCAAGAAAATAATTAAAAGAAGATGGAACTCACATGTCCAATGTCCACACTAAGAAACCAAGAGATTTTTATGAAAATAGAGTTCGGTCATGTCGAATTTTCATTTGCTTATTGTGCCTAATTGATGTTAATTTCAATTGTGTCTACAAGAAAAACATAAAATAAAAGACACAAAGTTAATTATATAATTTGAGATAATCAATTATATTTTAACACACATAATCAGTTATGCATTATATACTTATATATAATTAATTATATTACATCTCATAATTTCTTTTATTTAATTTCCTATACCAAAAATAGTACTAATAATGGATAGTGGAAATGTAAAAATTAGATTATTAAAGTGGGAAATTGTAATTAAATTTATAGGTTGATAGTATGTGTAGTAGTCAAAATGGGTTTTGTTTTTTTAAATATGATGTTTTTATAAAATATGATTTTAAAATAGAAATAGAAGAGAAGAAGAAAGAATAAATAATAAAGTATTTTCACATTCACAAAATAGAATACTCTACATATAGATTCAAAATATGTAACTCAAAGGTTACTAGTATAAATGAGTAATAACTATAAATTAAAGAAGATCAATAAGTGGTTATAAAAATCATTCATAATAAATTCTAATTTTCAAAAACCTAATTTAAATCATTTACAACGCTTTTAATAATGTCTTTCTATTTTATAATCTGTTGAATTCAAACAAACTTTCTTTTTCTTCTAGTTTTTCTCAACTCTCTCACTTCCCTTGCTAGTAAACAAATATTAAGTGAAAGTTGGAATTTGGGATTTATCACACATTTTATTTTCTAAAACATCAAAACCTGATACTAGTGTTTCTGATAGTTGTTTTCTTTTTCCTCGCTCCGTTATTGGAAATTTTGCATGAAGTTTACATGGAAGCTCTGAATTCGTTAATATATCTACCTTTTCATATTTGTGGTTCTATTAATAATCTATTCCTTTGCTCAGTTCTATTATGATAATTTCTCATAAAGTATTTCTGAAAAGTCTTCATGAAAAACCATTGACAAGATCTTCATATTCTATGTTGTGGCTTCTAACTAAATATCACAACCTGAACCAACACGCAGTCAAAACGCCAACAATTCTCATTTTCTTACTTGACCGATTCATAGTTTTAGAATAAAAACAAACAAAAATACTATAATACTCACAATTATGCGTAGACATCCAGCAGTTAGTTGTCAACTTGTCATGTTTCCGCTGTGTGGGACCCACCTCACTCGAGTGCCCCACGGGATTTCATGGACTCGCTGGCATCGTTGATCATGAACTAAACGACACCCAAACACTGCCTTTCCTTTTATTATTATAACACAACACCTAAACGACACCGTTCCTGCCCAACGCAACAGGCACATGTAAAACTTTCCCCTCGATCTTCTTCTCCTTCATCGTCAAACAAACACAACACACACTCTGTGGATCTATAATTTCATCGTCCGATTAACGTTAATCTTCTCGAACTTTCGGATTTTAATCGTTTTAGATGCCATGTCATCCACGTCATCCTCGGCGCCGCATTACAGTTCTTTCCCCTCGCCCTCGTCATCCGCCACCACTGGCCCGTACTTCATCACACGCGCCGCCACATCCGCACGCGCCGCGTTTGCCACGCGCAGACCATGGGAAGAGTTGTTCGCGCTCTACTCTTTCACGCGTCCCTACTCCGTCGCCGAAGCCACCATGCGCGTGAGACGCAACCTCAACCACTTCCGCGTCAACTACTTCATGATGGTGCTGTTTGTTCTCTTTCTCAGCCTCCTCTGGCACCCGCTCTCGATAATCGTGTTTCTGGTGGCGCTGGTCGCATGGTTCTTTCTCTACTTCTTCAGGGACGAGCCGGTGGTGGTGGCCGGCTCCGCGGTGGACGATAGGGCGGTGGCGGCGGCCCTTGCGGTGGTGACCATCGTGGGGTTGGTGTTCACCGGCGTGTGGGTGAACGTGGTGGTTTCGGTTGTCGTCGGGGTTGCGCTGGTGGTGTTGCACGCTGCTTTTAGAAGCAGTGAAGATTTATACATGGATGAACACGAGGGTTACGATGGTGGGTTACTTTCGGTGGTTGGGGGTACCCCTACAAAACGAACGGGAGGGTATACCCTAGGATAGGTCACTCTTACATTCATTTATTTTGTGGAAATATCATTACATTAATACTATACCATGTTTTTTGGTTTTGACTTTTGATCATTTTGGTACAGTGAAATTAATGTTCACGCATTTTTAAACGATCCACTTGGAAAGGTTACGCTATGTATTCCTTCTGGCTCTTCGTGCATTCAATCTCTTCTTTTGCTTAATGTTATGTATAGTGAAGGTTATTTTGAGTTCCAATTTCGGTGTATACTTTTGGTGTATGATTTTGATATGCTATTGCATTGTAATAGGTCATTGTTCATGCTGTTGTTGGGTAAGAGATTCTTTTTATAAAGTGAAAATGTAGGTAGCTTTTTAGTTTCTATTATTAAAGATTACATGCATTTCATTATGTAATTCGTGTCCCGTTCTTATTCAGTTTTATCCGAATTTAACGTTGTCAATTCAGCCTTCTAAATATTATATTGTTACAGTTTATCCTTTTCCAACATCTGGATGACACATTCTAGCTAGGTATATACTGGTTGAATAGTGATAGGAGGTTACTTTCAGACATGTTTGGTATGTCATTTTTTTTTCTTTTTTGAGTAAAATAGTACGAAGGGTTGCTAGACCCATCAATAGTGGTATGCCTAGAAGATGCTGCTCTTGATGCTTGGGTTGTTTCTGTGAGAAAGACTTGGTGTCTATTTGTTTTGGTCGTTCTGCAAAATACTTTAAATGGTAGAAGTCTAATGGAGATTTTTTATTTTTTATTTTGTTGCTTTGGTGGAGTGAAGCTAATTAAAAAAATTTAATTTCTAAGGTAGCAATTAATGATAGATCCATCTTTGGAGGGAGAGGGTGGTGGGTTTTATTTTGTTTGGAGGTGTGATTTGTGGATTATGAGTGGCATGTGCTGTAATACACCGGGGAAGCGTTGTCTTTTCGGTCCCATGTGAGTAGAGTCTTCTTCAAAGAACAACGCAAAAGCAGAACCAGGGAACGCCAATGCTTTTTGAGTTTTTGGAACATGTAAAACTCTTCATATCTCAAATATCTTGCTTATTGGATATTTAGATAGAAAAAACGAATGTGGTCACTCTCTGTTTGTCAAAGATGAATCATAACCTAATAAATGAACCACAGCCATAAGGTGTTTCAGTTGTCTGGACATCATAACGTAAGATTGATAAGAGAGTTTGACAATCATTTTCAATCTGTTATCAAATGATAATAAGTTTGAGCTGTTAGTAATACACTCTGTTTCAAACACTATTAATTTAAAATTTATAAAATTACATATAGATCTAACTCTTTTTGGAGTAGACAGATCTACTATGAAATTGTTTAATGAAAATTATACTTACATATATAAATAAGAATTCATATCAAAACCTAATCAAAGAAATAATTTATTAAAATTTATATAATTTTTGTTTTTAATGCTTAATTTTTTTAATTCAATATTACAATTTTTTATAGAAAATATTAGTTTAAATATCAATTAAACACATCATTTTATTTAACTTAAATATAAAAATATACCTTTTTATTCATTTATGTATGAATGGGTTACGATAGGTTTAAAACACTTCATTCACTATAAAAAAAAAATAGGTTCATATCTTTCTAGTTACATCACAAAAGTATGGTGATAATTTTGGAAATAAAAACGTTGGACTCTATGTGATTCAATCTAAAACATTTTATATTTTTAGCACAAAACTCTCATTCTTTACTAATTTTTCTCTTGCAAAACCGAGGCCATTGTTTGACTTACTTGTATTATTGGTTTTCTATGACCGGTTTTCCTCATTAATCATTTTTGTTGATTGGATTGAGTTTTCCTTTTTCATTGAAGTTAGTAGTCATTGTTTTTGGAAATTTCAATCACCATAATGTATGAATGTCTCAGGAGAATTATTGTTATTTAGTTATTAATTATTGTTGGTTACTTGATATGGAAAGCATGTTATGTTATATGTTATGTTATTTAGATGTATAAATTTAAAATTTTAAATATTAAAATTAATTTATTAGTATACATGATTATTTATTAGATTTTTAGAATTGAAATTAACAATTTAAGAATAAAAAAGTTATATGGACTAATTTAGTCCTCATGAGTTACTTAATTATTAATTCACTAATTTGAACATAATTTTAGAGATTAAATTATAGATAATTTATACAATATAAGTTTAGATTGATCATATAACAAAGTTATATTGTAATATGTTTGTGTTATATGATATGTTTCTGTTGAATTGATTTTGTTTACATTAAATATTATTGATGCACATATTAAGCTAATCTTAGTTCTCATTTGAGATTTAATGCAAATGGTTAAATATTAATCATTTGTATTAAATATTAAATTGTCCTGTTGAATAATTTATAAAAATTATTTGTAATAATTTTTAATACATATACATTATAACAATATGCTTAAATTTGATAAAAATTCACTTCTAATCATTTTTGTGTTGTTTTTTGGATGTATACTTAACTGTGATGATTTGTCCAAACTGGTATGCATCCAGAATTGTTGGAGTTGTTAAAAGAGACAATTCCATACTAAAACATGTTACCCAATCATATTGTGTCCTATGGGTTTGAAGTACAAAAGGATACATGCATGCCATAGTGATTGTGTATTATACAAAGATGGGCTTGTTGCATTGAAGGTGTATTCAACACGTGAGTTGTCACAATTTAAAAAGAAACTTGATGGAAGTAGTGGTGAGGAAGAAAAAGAGGGTTCCCTTGTTAAGGTATTGTGGTATTTGCCAATAATACCTAGATTTAAATGATTATTTGTCATTAAAGAAAATACAAAGAACCTAACATGACATACAAATGGAAGAAAATGTGACAATCATTTTCAACATCCAACTGATTCTCCACAATGGAAGAAGATTGACAAAACATTTCTAAAACTTAGTGCACAGAAACTTGAGACTTAGACTTGCTAAAGGCAGTATGAACCCTTATAGGAACTTAAGCACTAAATACATTCATGGTTAGTTGTATTGATGATTTACAACATGTCATCATATTTATGTATAAAGAGAAAATATATTATGTTGTCTATGATTATTTCAAGACCCACACAATTAGGAAATGACATTGATGTATATCTCAAGGTCTTGATTGATTATTTGAAGATGTTGTGGCAAACAAGTGTAGATGTCTTCAATGCATAATGTAAAGATAAGTTTCATTTATATGTAATGTTATTTTGCAAAATAAATTATTTTTCAGCAGTTTGACAGAAACCTTAATCATCATATTAGAGGAGCTTTTTGTATTATGATTATTCTTATACTTATTATCACAATTACAATAATCATTATTATTTTAAAACTGCTATTATTATTATTATACTATTTTTATTATATTAATACTATTATTATATTATTTTTATTATTATTATTATTATTACTATAATAATAATAGTAATATTGTTATTCTTATTGTTAGTAATATTATAATGATAAATATTATTATTATAAACATTATTATTAATATTACTATTATTATTATTGTTATTATAAATATTATTACTATTAGTATTAGTATTATAAATATTATTCATATTATCAATATTAATATTATTATAAATATTATTTTCATTATAAATATTATTATTATTGTTATTATTAATATTAAGAATTAAAATTATAATAATAATAATAATAATTAAAATAAATTTATAAAATAATATTATTATTAACAATAATAATTTATTTTTTATTTTAATTTTAATTTTAAAATAATTGATACTTTTATGATTTTAAATAATAATAATTTATCAATCACACATAATAAATTAATTATATTTAATTTTAAATTAATTTTAATTATAATTTTATTTATTAAAAAAATATTTTATCAATTATATTTATCACATCACTTACAAACTTTTATAAATTTTTCATTATTTTCTCACCATCTATCCCTTTATCCAAATAACCTAACCTTCCAAATACTTTTCTCTAAAATCTACTTAAATTCACTCTCTTAAATCTAATCCCTCGACCAAACCAAAGCCTAAGTAAAAAGTGATTGTCAAGTTATCCTTATATCAATTATTTGTCTTTTGTCTTTTGTGGTCTAATGTTACAACTTGAAATTTATATTCTGAAGTCCAACTGTTGCCAAAGAAATTAGTGCCCTTCAGCTTCATGGTGCTTAAACCTAATTAGACTCTTTCACCAAATGTTTAGTGTCACCTGATCCTAAAGTCTAATACTTTTTATTAATGCATTAATTAGAGTCCTTACATTACAGTTCTAAAAATAAAGGAGAATATAAGAGAAATATGAGGCGTGTAGCCCAACTTTACATGCGTACAATATACACTTTTAATAATTTTTTCGTATACAGATAAAAAATACTTTTTAAATTAATTTATACATAAACTGTTATTTATTTATTTATTCTTCTAAAAATGCATATCAAATTTATCTTATAATATCTTATGCATATAAAAACCGTCCAGATTTTGAAGCATGGCGTCTTCTCCCTTTTGTTTATAGGCTTGAAGGTTGTCTTTTTTAGGACATTTTATCAGAGGATATGGATAGAAGACTTCTAGAAAAAAATTAATTATGTGATTTTATCTTTATGGTAGAATCAAATTATCATTAATTCTGTTTATTTGTTTTTATGACATTATCAAATTGTAATAATTTTATTTTGTTTTCTTTATTTAGCTATACCTATAATAGGTACAGTACTAGTATATATTCAGTTCTCTATTTTTGATGAAATATACAAAAACAAAGAGAATATTTTCATTCTCATATCCTTTGTTCATCTTTGTTCATCTCTTTATTTTTTATAACATGGTATCGGAGCTCTAATATGAGAGCTCTGGTTGCTACATTTATCATGGCCGAAATTATTGATCCCTCACAATATTTTAGTTCACCTTATCATGTTAGTTCTCAACAACATATGGTTTATTCTATTGGTACACAACAAGAGAGACAAATTTTTGGTGATCAGTCAAAAACAATGAATGATACTAACAGAAGTAGTTTTGGAAGACGATATACTTCTAATGTCTGCACTCATTGTGGGAAGACAGGACATGTGATTGATACGTGCTATAGAAGGCATGGTTTTCCACCTCAGTTCAAGTTTAAAAACCATAAAGCAGACTGTAATAATAATCAACAGAATCATGAAGGTTCAAGGTCAGAGGTACATTCTCAGCATATTGGTTTTACTCCAGAGCAATATCAAACATTGTTAACCCTTCTACAACAGTTTAAATCCAGTGACGATGTCTCTAATCAAATCTCTAGTATTCCTTCCGACACAACAACACACTGATAATAAATTTCTCTCTTCCTTTAGTTATTGGATTATTGATAGTGATGTTACTGATCATATTTGTTCATCCTTGAGTCATTTCACTTCATATCATGAAATTAGTCTTATCTCTGTCAAATTACCAAATGGAAATTAAGTCTTTGCAAATTATTTTGGAAGTGTTTTTATCAATCAAGATCATGTCTTAGATAACGTTTTATATATTCCTAACTTCACTTTTAACCTTTTTTCAGTAGCAAAGTTAATTGATAATTTGTCTTGTGTAATTGTTTTTTATTCTAATGGTTATCATATTAAGGACAAAACCTCCTTGAAAATGATTGGATCAGTTGAGATACAAGGTAGATTTTATATACTCAGGGTCCCTTCCTATCAAAACCTTCAAATCAAACCTGTCAAATCTCCACATATCACCAATATTGTCAATTTCAATGCTAGTGATTTGGCATTTTCAGTTAGGACATGTTTCATACAAATCTTTAGATGTTATCAAAAATAAATTTCCTTTTGTTAAATATAATAAATCTTTCATTTGTGATATTTGTCATTTTGCAAAGAAAAAAAAACTTCCCTTTTCTCTTAGTTCATCTAAATCTAAAAAATGTTTTGATTTGATTCATGTTGATGTGTGGGGACCATACTCATTTACATC
>Ga0099825_1005427_pt1 | contig 16345 bp, 12 predicted proteins | sample SiratroredBW_FD_76838 | JGI IMG/M metagenome (GOLD analysis project Ga0099825, IMG submission 76838) | Root nodule microbial communities of legume samples collected from California, USA - Siratro red BW | ecosystem: Host-associated > Plants > Roots > Nodule | place: USA: California | collected...
AACATATACTATGTTATGTTGCACTATGAAATATTTTAATGTGATCTTTTGTTATTACAAAAGTTGTGTTATTTTAGTTTTCTTCTATTGGATATGTATGTAACATATATGATTATGAAATCTGATAAATTATTAAATACTAATGGATATATTACAACTGGATATACAATTATAAAATACTGCATATTTTTTTATTTAATATTAAAATTTCAACAGTTGGAACTAATGTATTATCATTCACCATTAATTATAATATGGCCACAATAAGCGTCGTATTAAAATGTTCATAATGGCGTTCAGAGGTATTATTTATTGTTATTGGCAATAAAAATAATTACGACAATTCAATTGACATTATTTACATCGAAAAAAATGCTGCTTTATACAAGGTGTAATATGACACATGCTGCAGCGTTCTGGACAAAAATGTCATTTTATATATTGTGGCACCCAGATCTATGGTGTTTCTCGAAACGCCGCACATGTATAAAGTGACGTTTATAATTGACGATGTACAAAAAAAAATGTCACCACATACATGAATTTTTGTAATGTAATTTTTTAAGTTGGGTAAGATGAGTTGAAAGGTTGTATACATAATCATTTATGGTATACATAATTATTTTTTGTACTTAGACTTATAGATATAATTATGACCCGAATTAAAGGTCATTCCTTTCTATTAATTAGATTTTGTAAGTAGGATTCTAAATTTCTGATTAGACACCCTACATTTCATTTTTCTAAATTTCAAAATTACTTTATCTTTTTAAATTTTCTTTTATTTCTTCTTTTGGCTCTTATTTTTTCTTTTCAAATTCTTCTCTTTCTTTGTTTTCTAAGTAGCATTTTCATGAGAGGTTAGTTTTCTAAATCAATCTAGACATTTAAGATGATGTAAAAATCCAAAATTGAGTTTTGTATAAATAATTTTACGCTCTGATTTTGTACTTTTCTTCTCTAGTCTTAGAATTACATGTTCTGATTATGATTTTTTTTTTTGGAATTATAATTTAGATTTATTTTTATTCAGATCTTAGTTTGATGATTAATTGTGAATTATAGTGAATAATATTTTGATTTGTTTCACAATAATAATTTGTCATAATAGGATATTTGATTGAATTACTTGATTAACTTAGATTTGGTTCATAATTATAATTTGTCTTAATAGGATATTTGATTGAATTACTTGATTAACTTATTAATTGTGCAAATTTGGACACAATGATATTCAAAGTTGAATGCATCTAAATCTTTGATTGACGTTTCATGTGTGGTTCTTCAGTAGTTCATTTCAATTTTGCATTTAATTCTTCAATGTCTTTCTAAACCCCTGGTATAAAACATAAGAAGGAAAAGTTTCATTATGTTTTAAAAACATTTTATAGTTTTTCTAGATATCATTTGATAATACTCAATCAGGTGAAAACAATTTATGCTTGACAGATGATCTATCAAAAACCTTTAAAAACGTTGAGTTCTACAACTTTACCTTATTTGGTTAGTGTAAGTGCAATAACATTTAATATAAATAAGATAAGAAGGGACGAAATTGTTCAAGATGTTTTTATACTGGTTCATCTGATAACATAAACTATGTCCCACTCTTAATCAACAGATTGAGTTAATAAATGAGTATTATTTCAGCTTGCAACAACTTTTGACTAACCCATATGAGCATTGTTTCAGAATGTAGCCACTCTTAGCTAACCTGTACATCAAGTATTCATTAACACTTAGCCACTTTTGGCTAAAAAGTGGCCACTCCTGACTAAGATAATGAGTATTGTTTAACAAAACACTACTCCTCGCTGAGACAAATACTGTCTAAGGTGTAATGAAAAGATCACAAGTTACTCAGTAGAAAAGGGTTACGTCTTTCTACTTCTACGAACACTTTTCGCAAATCCTCTTGGTAGACAAAGGAAACTGACATTCTCTATAACATAAAGTAAGCATATAAATATATTCATCAACTACAATGTTAATTGAAGACTATGCATGCATCGGTTGAACAAACATGTTGCTTATTACATGTAAAGAAAGACTTACATGATATGTTGTTAAACAAAGACATTAGTCTTACAAATGAAGCATGACCATGTTTATTTGTTATTAGCACTTAATCAAACCATGGGTGTTGGACTTTTCTCTAACAACCCCTTTCCCCAAAGCTATTTCAAAAATAAGAAAATTGAGAATAGAATTCAACTTATTTGCATTCTTGTGAATCAACCCAAGTTAGACTCTATATAACAAGTTTTATAGGAAACATAGTTGTTTTGATAGTAATTCAACATTAAAATCATGGTGCTTCAATGTTAGGCTTAAATTCTTTAGTGGATGAACTCATAGTCCCTAAGGTTAGTTCATTCTTCATATCCTAAATTGTGTTTGTGTGAAGTTGCATCAGTGGTATCCGTATTGCTACATTTTATAACCTCATAATTTATATTCTTGATTTCTTGTTTCTTCCCTCCTTGAAGGCCAAAATACATTGTGTTTTCATAGGAAACTACATTTAAAATTATAAACGTAGGACGAGTAAGAGGATGATAACATTTAGAGGCACAGGTTAAAGGCACAGTTGGCTCTTTAATGGAGAGGGAGTTGAATGGAGCCTACAAACTCGATTCACAACAGATAATAAATAGGAAACAGTAAAATCAAATTACACAGAGTTTATCCTAAATCACTCAAACATGATCTACATTCGGTCCCCTTAAGCAACTCCTTAAGAGCTTCTACTAATCAATCTAATTACAACAATTATTATAAGCTCTCTAGGTTACACAAGTATTTCCCTCTCTAAGAAACATGAGTATTCTCTTCACTCTAGGAAACACGAGTATTCTCTCCTATGATTATTTTCTCATCTTCAAGTACCACCCTCTTGATCTCCCTTTAAGACCAAGAACTGTCATAAACAATAAAATAAACACCCTTAGAGAGAACAATAAAAGCACGCTAGGTATGACTTTTTAAGGAAAAAATAATTTAAAAAATCAACCCAAAGTTTTTTCTGCTTTGGATGTTCCAAATTCTTTTATTTCAAATCTATCAACTAAAACACACACTACACCATTTATCACTTTAAGCAACACTAAAGTTGGCCATAGATAAAAAAAGTGCAGCCTAAAGATGGAAAAGGCCACACTTTTGCAAATGTGACTTATGAACCGTAATATGTCACACTCTTTGAAGCGTGAATGTTTAAGCCACAGTTTTGTGGCGTGACCTTTTAAAAAGTAAAGCACAATAAAAAAGTATGGCCTAAAATAACAAAAATATGATTTAAACTTAAAGAATATGAGTTATAAAATGTGGGTAGTTTAAACCACAACTATTTAAGTTTGACACAAAAAGATAAAAGTGACTTGAAGGTGGAAAAAGTCACTTCTACAAATGTGACTTCTGAACCACTACGGACTACATTTTTTGAGTCATGAATGTTTAAACCACTCTTTTGAGGCGTAGCCTTTAAAAAAAGAATAGACCACATAAAAATAAAAAAGTGACCTAAGATAATAAAAATGTAGTCTAAACTTAGTGTTTAAGTCAAAAATCTAGATAGTTTAAACCATGATTTTTTAATGTAGCTTATAATTGTGAAAAACCAACAAACAAAAAGTGTGATCTAAAACTATCTTAATTTTATAAATAAAATATTTAAAACACTTATTCAGCAAACCAAAATTTAATTTTATCTATGCTTCAAATTATTACAACACTAACAAAATAAAATAAAAAACTTATTTAAAAAATAGAAAGAAATAAAATATGTTGAGTAGACACTTTGACTTTAGAATGAAAATTGATAGTCTGCAAAATTATTTAATCTTTCTATAACTTTTCAAAATATTATTAAAATAAATAATTATAATTTAAACTTGATTTTATTATTATCAAAATGTAATATCAGAAATCATCTAATAAATGTTAAATATGAGGCTGTCTAATGATTTAATAGTCTAGAACAACTCGCATACATTCATTGATACATGATTATCTTCTATTAGTTGCTTGAGTGTTTTTAGATGTCTTCTTGAATATACTTGAGTCTTGATTTTTTTTAAGTACTCATAATCTGGAGTTTTTCATAGATTCCTTTTAAGTTCTAGTTTTAAAATTGTGCCTTACTTTGTTGATTTTTCTCTTGAAATTCCTTTGAGTTTTCTCAATATTTTCTCAATCGATGTTGTACCTTCTCAAATTGTGCATTTTTTAGTTTTAATTTCTTGGTCACAAAGTGTATGAATAATTGATTTAACTATTTCCTTCAGGTATCTTAATCGAACTCATCAGTTCTCAAAGTAGGCTATTAGGTCTTGGAGTATGAGTTAGAAGAATGCATACATTGGAAAGTAACTTTGAAGCAAAGATGTGTAATGTTTAGAGTCAAACACTTGAGAGGAAGAGCTAGAAATGAAGACAAAACCACAAGCACAAAATTAAAAATTGCATGAATTGCAATGGTGTAATCTAATCACTTTGTCACGAAATTTTGTGTATTCTTTCTTGTTTATTTGTAATTTTTCTTGGTTTGGTATCTTGGAAAATACCTTTAGTGCAATCCCTTAGTTGAGCATTGTAATAGTTAAGCATTTATTATTGTGAAAGTGATATGGATTCTTGGGGGTGTTTAGGATCTAGATCAACCTCTTGGAAGATGAAGAACAAAACCCAACAATGGAAGGAATGAAACGGGCACATATGGTGCAACAATGTATAAAAACAATAGAACAAGTAACTATCAACATACAGTGAAACAAAAAATGGAATAAGGAAGAAGATGAAAGGTAGAACAAGCCACTTATAGAAAGAATTCCAAGGATAAGTGTTACAACAGTGTATGAGAAAGTTTCTCAAGATAAGAACACAACTTTTAAGAAACACCTTAAAAGGTATTTTCATTCACTCTCGAATTCATCATGTTTTGTACAAAAAGGTTGGAGTCCTATTTATAATAGTTCATGGACATCCAAAGGTCAAAATATTAATAAAAGATTAACAAAATTAAATAGGATTAAAAGTAACTAATCTCCTACAATTACATAAAGTAGTTAGGAAGGTGCACGAATGAGCAAGTAATGTTTTTGAAGATTCATCAAAGTGCATAAGTTAGTTTGGATATAATGATGGGAGTTGCATTTAGTTAGAAGGTGATGTGGCAATGTAATGATGGAAGTTGCATTTAGTTAGAAGTTGATGTGGCAATTCTTGTGTTTCAATTTAATTGATGGAGATCTCCAAAATTTAAAATGCTTCTCTCTCTCAAGTTATTATCCTTCTCTTTTTGCATTCTCTCAAATTCCTTCCATTTCCAAAAGTTGCACTTCTTCTCTCTCTCTCTTTTTTATTTCTTCATTTTCCTTCCTTGTTTATCATGCTTCCTCTATTTATTGTTCTTGTCTTCTCTTCCTCTTGTTCCTCGGGTGCTCCATCCTTGCATGTATCATCCTCACTATCTTGGAGAGAATTCGTCCACGAATTCTAAACTCTGTATCAAAAAAGAAAAATCATAAACATTGAATCTATGACTTTTATTTACTACTACCAAGAAAACTATTTATTAATATCCTCCTGGATTAAAAACTAAAGTACTTGAAATGTCATGTTTACATGTGGAATGTATGTTCATATCCCAAGATTTATTTCCTACAAAATGTGTTATCTTTTTATTTTTTTTAAGTTGTGGGGATGATAATGATGAATATGATGATAATGGTGATGATGATGATGTATACGAGTATGTGAGTCTATGATAATTATAGAAGAATGTCCTCTATCACTTTTTCCCAAAGAATTTAAATTTTTTCAAAGAATTTAAAGAATGTTCAAGTAACAAAGGTTTATTCTCTTCAATAATTAATGGCTGTTGAAATCCCTTCAATCCTTGTAGAAGTTGGGTCATGGAAAGATCAAGAAGCCCATGAGGTACTTTGATTCCCTCTTTTGGAATTTTTATCTCCAAAATACCCCTACAGTTTGTAACATCGTTACAAGTTGATCTTTTCTAACTTCTTTGCAAGTTGAGGAGTAAGTGAATATTTCTTTCCCTTCCTTTAAAATGAGAACTTGTTGGTGAGGCCATCATGGTATACATGGCAATCATATTGCCATGGCATTCCCAATAGTACATGGCATGTCTCCATGGTAACAACATCACATAACACTTCATCCTTGTATTTGTCAATGGAAAAAAATCAAGAAAACATGGTTAGTAACTTTGATTTCTCCATCTTCTAACTTGTAAGGTCTTAGGTGAGGAGTGGTTGGAAGATTTAATTTGTTTACCAGTCTCCTACTTGCTACATTTGTACAACTTCGTCCATCAATGATTAGAAAACAAACCTTGTTGTTTTTAAGGCATCTTCAATGAAACATGTTTTCTCTTTTAGAATCACCAATTTTCTTTATGGACATGGCCAAGCACTTGCCTTATAACTAACAAGTCTCCTTTCTTGGGTTGTTGGTCAAAATCACTATCAGAAGAAGTACTGTTGGTTGGTGAAGAAGGAGAAAATGATGAAAGGGAAGAAGCTGAAGATGAGGAAGAATGATTGGATTGTATCTCTCCATTCTTTATCACCATAACCTTTTTGTTTAGACAATTATAAGCTTTGTGCCCATATCCCAAACATTTAAAACATTTCAGGGCACTTGTCTTTTTCTCAAATTTGGGTTTAGGTAAAAAAGAAGAAGACATATGATCCTTGGAAGAAGAAGAATGCTTATGATCCTTAGAGTGAGAGGAAGAATGTTCATGATATTTTTAAGAGGAAGATGAAGATGGTTTAGAACACTTACCTTGGTAGGACTTATCTTCTTCCTTTCTTTCCTTTAAAGAACTCCAAGATGCATATTTTTGATACATGTTGCGCCTCTTTCATTGTCTCTCCACATTCATGACTTGATGGAGCATCTCTTCCAAATTCTCATGCTTTTGAAGTTCCACCACATCTTCTATGTCTTGGTTCAATCCATTTAAAAATGTTACCATCTTTGCCTCTTCACTATCTTCAAATCACTTTTGATTGAAAACATTTCCATCTCTTTGTACATTTCCTCTACACTTGTTGAATGTTTCCTAAGTCTTTGAAGTTGAAGGATCAAATCCTTTTTATAGGTGGAAGGCATATATCTCTTTCTCATGACTTTTTTTAAAATCATCCCATGAATTAATCAAAGGATGCTTACTGGTAATAATTTTATGTTGACATTTGTTCCACCAAGTTAAAGCATAACGCTCAAATTCTAAAACTATATATGCTTTACAATTTCTTTCTCTTAAAAATTATAAATAAAAACAATTTAACTCATTTTTCTCTTCCACTCTTCATACATATTTAGATCGGAATCACCATTAAATTTAAAAAATTTAAAATTATGTCAACGCTCAATTTTTTTCGAATAAATAAAATTTATTTTTAAAGAAAATAAAAAGTTGTGCAAAACATGATGAAAAAAGTTTCTAATTCTCTTGTTTAAATTTGTCAAATTTAAAACAAACTGTGTGTTCAATTAAGTTTAAAAGAATGATAGAGTGATTTTAATTAATTTAAATATTTTTTCTTTAATAAAATTTAAAATAAGTGTTTTGAGATTATAATACTTTTTATTTTCAAAATATAAAAAATGGGTTTAATACTAACCCACAGAAAAAAAGAGATAAGAGAAAAAAATATAACTACAAAATAATCCACACCCTTCTCTTTTCCAATGCGCACCCGCACTCTGTCATTTGGGCTAACAAACCAGATTACTCCTAACACCTCCTCTTTTCCTGCGCATATTTGCTACTTTCCATCTGCGCTAGCAGACCAGAATAGTCTGTTTGCACCCCATTTCTACTTTATACCACCCCAGACACCCATTTTTTTGTTCTTCCTCAGATTCTCCCTCTATAATCTCTAGCACACACCAAATCCTCCATGTCCTTTATACCTCTACTCACTTAGGCTTTGCCACCAAAATCCAAAAAGTGGATTCCTTGCAATTTTCCAATACCCAAATCTCTTCCTACACTCTCCACTCATTATAACGATCCAAAAAATTGAAAAACAATATTATGACACACTCTTCAGTCACGCTACTGGGATTATCACATATTCCTCACTCTCAAATATACAATTTTCTCTCCTCCCATTCTTCAAGACACAATAAAAGTTCACATCGATTCCACTCTTCACTGAAAGCATAGAGCTTATGCTCTCATCTCTCCACACCCAAAAATAGAACATTCACATATTTCATCCTCGCTGTCTATATACATCCACCAACATTCACAGGTAAAACCATTTCCATCCACAACCAGAAATTCACAATCAAAAATGAGAAATTCTTGAGGCCCTACTTTAATTTATATTGTGAGCATTTCATTATGCTTTCCAACCACGAATATTCAAAGAAGCAAAAATGCAACAGGAAAAAAAAATGGAACAGAGAAGAACCTTCCCCGCAACCACCTCTGTCTCCTTCACTATCCACCTCCTCAACGACTACAGCACCGCGACCGTCCTAACCACCACTGTCGTCATCTTCATCATCGCCTCTCGTGCCCCCGCATCCTCCGTCGTGGCCTTCGCCCCTTGTAAAAGCACCCCCCCCACTCTCTTCGTCGCCATCGGTGCCTCACCGACCCAGATTCGCAAGGAGGAAACAACCACTACTCTCTTTGCCATCTTCCTCTTTGTCTCGTCTGCTCTTCTCGTTGTCATCAGGAAACACGGTGCCACTACAATCCTGCGCCTCCTCCGACGATCCCCATATCACCTTCCTCCGTTGTCCTCGCCGACGAAGTCAATCGCCGCGAGCCCGCCTCCAAGCTGTCGCACTGCGCTCCCTCCGCATCGCCAAACATTGTTGTCGCTGTATGCCCTAAATGGGTTTTGGAATTGAAAATGAGAATATTTGAAAGAAATATGGTGGTAAGTGTAAATTCAAGAAAAAGAAGTGGTGGGGCGTTGGGCCCGTTTGAAGTTAGACCCCTCTGATCATGACAGCACCCCAAGGGTTGTTATGTGCACCATCGTGTTTTAAATCAAAAATTGGGCCCATTTAGCTGTCCAACAAGTTTTCTATTCACATCCCCGGACGAATTCTTCCTCCACCTCCCTAGTCCCATCCTCCACTTCCATAAATTTTTAAATTCCCAACGTGCCTTTAATGAAATTACTAAAATGGACTTGTCTTTTTCTCTGTCAAAAATGACTCACGTGATAGAAGTTGATTCAGTGAAGAGGACGATTATAAAATGGTGTGAAGTTTTTCTCCTACCAAATTCTCTTCCTCCAACCACCCTTCCCCTCACTTTCTTCGATATTCCATGGTTCTTCCCCACCCCACTCACCACTTCCTCCAAACATCACTTTCCATTCTCAAACACTCTCTTTCCCTCTCTCTCCAAAACTTCTTCCCCCTTGCCTCCAATCTTATCGTTTCCTCACAACTCCATCTCTCTCACATTCGTTACCTTCTTTGCCACTCTCTCTCCTTTACGACTACAGATTTCACTCTTTCAAAAAAAACGTAAACCGGATGAGGTGTCATCCTTTTTACATTTCAAAATAAAATATAAACTTGATGGCACCCCATCCGGTTTACTTTTTCAAAAAAAAATGTAAACCAGATAAGGTGTCGTCCAGTTTACTTTTTTTTTATTTAAATGTAAATCGGATGAGGTGTCATCCAGTTTACATTTCAAAATCAAATATGAATTGGATAGCACCTCATCCGGTTTACATAATTTTTCAAAACATAAATCGGATGAGGTGTCATCCGATTTACATTTCCAAATAAAATGTAAACCGGATGGTAGTCATTCAGTTTATAAAATATGAAGATGAAGGGTATTGTTAGCTTTTGTAATTTTACACCAAGGATATAATAGACTTTTACATGTAGTATGGAGGTGCATCCCAAGGATTGTAGCTGCACCCCTCGCGTGGCTCAGGCCCAATGAATACTGATTGGCACCCATGTTTCTTTCCTCTATATCACCCTATTTTTTAAAGAAAAAAGAAAAAAAAAATTGAGCTTATGTTACTAGCCCAACACGTTTGATTTCTTTCTTTCTTTTGCACCTGTATTTTTATTTTACACACCTTCACACTTTTTAATTTTGTTTTTATGCAATAAACTAAAAAAATGAGTTTGACATTACAACTAATTTTAGATATTTGTTGGACTGCATGTGTCATTTAGTATTTAATTTTATTAATTAAAATATTTTTATATGATGACCAATTCGTTTATATATCAAAATGACTGTACGTATCATACGATATTTCATACGAAATTTTGGAAACAATGTTTAAGTATTTGTATGATCATACGCATCATTTTCTACTCAATAATTTCTCTAAAAAGTTAAAAAAAAAATATTCTCCAAATAAAATTCACAAAATAATTTGCAACATCGATGAATAGTTTGCACTATCTTCGATTCATAAGAGTATCAAGTATAGTCAATTGCACTGCCTTGTACTCTAACCAACTAAAAATTGTAAAACCCTAAAAAACTATCAAATTTTATAAAATCCTAAAAAATATTAAAATTTTCAAAATATAAAAATATTAAATTTTTAAAAATTAAAAAAGGTACAAAATTTTCAAAAATTAAAAATATCAAAACACTAACAAAAACTTTTCTATTCAAAAATACATAAACCTTGATTTTTTCATCATGGATGGAATACGTAGGAGTAAGGTGAACTCTTGTCGATCCCCAAAACTAAAATTATTTTCTTTGTTTTTTTTATTTGCAATTTTGTTTCCCTTTTTTTTGGAAAAAATAAACATTTTAAAGATACCACACTCATTTTAATCATTCGATTAAAAGTACCGTATTAGGACGAACATTGGAGGATGTTAACACCTTCCCTACTCGTAACCAACTCCCGGACCCTAAATCCGGTTTCGCAGACTATAGACTTATCTTTGGTTTTTCCATAATAAACTATGGTGACAACTCTACTTTATTTTTCAAAAACCTATTTTCTTTTCGTGTCATCGTGACCCCGATTGCGACAGATGACGATTTTACTAGGAGGCTTTTAGGGAGTCAGGTCAAATTAATTAAATGAGTAAAAATGTGTGTGCTTTTCTAAATGTTTCTCTTTCGCTCTCTTTTTTGTATATGTGTGTTCTAGCCACTAAGGTTTTAATAGCTCTTGGCTAGCCCAAATAAAAGATGTGTTTTAGATATCCTAGTACCTCATATTTATACTTGTTGTATGAGGTATTTTGGTGTTGAATTTAAACTTAATTTAGTTATTGTTAATGATATAGTACTAAATCTTAGTAATCTGACAGAAATGTCTATAGTCAAATATGGTTATAGAGAATGACAGTTTTTGTGGGCGATGATTTTTAACAGTTAAATTGGAGCCCCTAATTGGGTCTTTCTTTATGAGTGCATTTTTTTTGTTACAATTGGATCACCTTTCGCACCCCCATAATTTCATTTTGGGCTAAAATACACCCTTAGGGTAGAAGACAATTGATATATCTGCCTGGGAATTTTCTGGCTATTTTGCAGGTAGGGTTTGGGTATGCACCATTTTCCCTTCACACACACATTATTGCATATCATGAGTGGGGCCCTACATCAAGGTCTGAGCAAGCTTAAAATTAGAAGGGTTTGTGTAGCAATGTTGATGGGGATGTACTTCCGTTTTTGGTTTTTGCAAGAATCCCAACTAGAGTTTGTTCTCTTCATTTGTATGCCCATGTCAATGGGTAGTGCTATGAAGTGAGTCATAACTCTAGTGACCTTATACCCTTAAGGATTAGAAGTCATCCTATGTGAGTATGCATTTACTGTCATAGACCTTTAAGCATTGATACGTTGAACCTTGTTTAGGGCACAAAGAGAGACTTTTGCATTCCTCTTGCCCTCACCATTTATTTGTACATACTAATAAGTGTATCACATTTGCATCCACATATCATGAATAAGTATCTCTTGAGGTACAACCATCTATTGTTTCTCATTATGTTTTAGTCATTTTGGTTACATTCTCAGTTGCATATCATATTACTCAACATTGTATATTTAAACATGAATTCACATTTTATCTTGTTAGTACTCTCACAAGACTATGAAGCCAAGCAAGACAAAGCAAGCAAGCAATTGAAGGAGATTTAGGCTTTGGTCTAGTATGAGTGAGTGTGAGCTTGATTGGCAAAGAACCTATGCATAGTTAAGGAGAAGTCCACTAACACAATGGTCTAAAAGTGATTAAAAATCTAAACAAAATGAGTTAGCTAAGTTTTGGTTCAAACTGGTTTGAAATACACTACATTGGACAAAAATAAATTGATTCCAGTATACATGAAATTGATTTATTCGTGCCTGGCATAACTGAAATAACTGATTTTGAAAAACAAAATTTGAGCTTTTCTTTTATAAAAACATCAAGGTTTCTAACATGTGCCATTAACTGAAAAACGAAAATCGAGAATCAATTCTTGAGAATACTGTGAAAAACACTTTTGGGCAATTAAGAATTTCTTGATCAAAATCAATTGGGGCTTTTTCTTGAAGAAGAACTCTTGACCAAGACTGTGCCATTGGAGTTCTTCATCACTGTGTAAAGGTCTCTTCTACGCGCCAATCAGGAAGTCTTTTCTTAACCATTCTTGATCCCTTTCCGTATCAAGATATACGTTGATTGATTGTACATCTGTAAAACACTTGAAAGATTGTACTGTCTTAAGCTATAGGTATTAGCCTGGTGTGTGTTTGCTGAATTGAGTGGGCACTGCGGGGAGTAGTCTATCAATTTGGTGGGTTTTGATTCTTACAGGGAGTAGGAATTGTGTAATTGGTTGTATTTGAACAATTGATTGAATTTAGTGAAATTTTCTTTGCTTGGGGGGCAAAGGAGACTGGACGTAGCCCTTGAGGAAGGGTGAACCAGTATAATTGACTATGTTTTGCTGTTTTTGACATTTTTCTTTCAATTTTGATTTGTTCTTGTACTGCCCATTGGGATTAATTGGTAATTGAATTGAGTCTTGGTAAACTAAATCTTAATTGGAGAAATTGATATACTGCAAATTGGTTTTAATTCTTTATAGATTTAAAATTGGATTTAAATTTGCTTTACTTAGATTCTGTATCTTATCTTGAATAAGAAAGTGCATTCTATTTTCTGATGTTTTTGACATTGTATAAACTGTGTATTAAATTGAATACATTCTGCTGAATTAGAATCTGATTTCAAACTTATCAGTACAATTGTTGGTTCACATTAACTTCTATTTAATATATATATCTGAAAATTGTTGTTGTAATTGAATCTTCAAATCTGGTTTTAATCTTGGTGGCTGTCCAATTTGATCTTGATACTGGAACTGTTAATTCCTTCTTAATCTTGTAAATCAATACTAATTTCTAAAATCTGGTTTGTGGTATTATCTTTGATGTGCTTGTTGTCATAATTTGAAGTGATTGTGAATCTTTGGCATTGATCATCTTAAATTGAGCCACTGCATACTTGCTGTAATCTGATATAATAACTTCAGAATTGATATTCCTTGTTAGCATTAATTTTGTTATATCTTAGCATCATAAAACTGCTAATTAAGCATTTGTATTCTCTTTGCATTAAAATTTGTTGGTAACCTGTTGTGATTCAATTGTTGTGATATATCTTTCTGGAAATTATGTAAATTTGGTTTGCATAAGGTGTTGTTGTGTAGTGTGTTATCCTGGTGTGTGTGCAATATTAAATTGCTCTCTGCTAGTAAAATAAATTGATTTATTCATGCTTGAAATCAATTCATTTTACCACTGCATCTTAAATCTTATCATTGAGATTCAGAAAAGGTTTTCTCTTCACTAAAACTATTTTCAGCCTTTTAAATTGCAAAAATCTTTTAAAGTTCAATTCACCTCCCCTCTTGAACTCAGCCAAATATATTTTCAATTGGTATCAAGAGCTAAGCCTTGAAAGTTACTCAAGTTTTCGATCCTATGGCTGAGTGAAAGTTACCTTTTGGTGAGGGTGGTTCTATTAATAGACCTCGTGGAGTAAACTACCAGTTTTGGAAAATTCGAATAAAATTTTTTATTGAATCTCTTGATAGAGGCATTTCGGATGCAATTGTGAACGACCTTTATGTTCCTAAAACTGTTGTTACTATTGATAAACCTTGGTCTGAGTGAAGTGATTATGAGAGCAAGAAAACTTAGTTTGATTGTATGGCAAAGAACATCATAACCTCTACTTTGAATTTAGATGAGTTTTTCAAGGTTTCTCAATGTTCTTCAGCAAAGGTGATGTCAAGAGGGCAAGGAAGCATGCTCTAATTCAAGAGTGAGTTGTTTAGAATGCAAGCTGGAGAAACAATAGCTAATGTGCAAAAAAGGTTCACACACATTGTGAATCATCTCATTACGCTTGGAAAGACCTTTGACAAAGAGGAGCTAAACATCAAAGTGTTGAAGTAGTTGGACAGATCTTGGTAGCCAAAGGTCACTGCCATTTCAGAAACAAAGGATCTATCAACTCTGAGCATAACTGCATTATTTGGAAAGCTAAGGGAGCATGAGTTAGAAATAAATCAATTTAAAGAGCAAGAAAGTGGAGAAAAGAAGGCAAGGAGCATTGCTCTCAGAACTGCAGCACCAGCAAAAGAAACTGAATCTGATTCAAGCTATTATAGTGAAGCTAAAACACTCAATATGCTCACAAAAAATTTAGCAAGTTCCTAAGGAGGAAAGGAAAACTGAAAAATCAACAAGCTAAAAGGTATACAAAGAAAACTAATTTAATTTTCTCTAACCTTAGTTGCTTTGGATGTGGAAAGCAGGGACACATCAAAGCTGAATGCCCAAATATGAATCACAAAGACAAGGTTGTTGTTGCTACTACTGAAAAGAAAAAATTCAGCAAGAACAACAAAGGGAAGAGAGCATACATAGCCTGGAGGAGAATGATTCTACAACCAGCTGCTCATCAAAACAGGAGGAAGAAATAAATTTGTGCCTAATGGAAAAAAAAGATTTAGAGGTAAGCAGTACTGCCTCATCCACTTCTGAAAATTATAGCACATTGCTTCAAGCATTCCATGAAACACATGAGGAAGCAAATAGGTTGGTTGGTGTAAATAACAGGCCCAAAGGTTTGAACAACTGGCTGGAAAAGAGAGTCAACTCATTGGAAGAAGAACTGGAAAATGTTAAAATTGATTTTGACCACCTAAATATGATTTATCAGTCTTCTTACAATGAGGGTGAGTTTAGCAAACCAGCCAAGTGTGAAAACTGTGAGGTGCTGGAAGCTAAGGTAAAATATCTTGTAAAAACCTCTTCCAAACTTGCTATGGGAACAACAAATTTAAATGTTGTTTTAGGTTCCCAAAATTGTGTATTTGATAAAGTTAGAATTGGATTCAAACCCATGTTTAAAACGAAAACTAGAAAATTCAGTAGCTTTTTCAAAACTAGCAGCCAGCACACCTCACACTTTCAAACTTGTTTCTATTGTTTGCACATAGGCCATACTATTAGAAATTGTAGAGCTAGACTTTATGATGTTCCAAATGGCCGTATGAGGTGGATACATAAGGGTAATATTAAAAATTCTGGACCCAAAGCCAATAGGGTACCAGGTTTTATAAAATAAATTTGTTTTGCAGGTCAAAGGGGCAGCCAACAGGAAGCTTTGGTATTTGGACAGCGGCTACTCCAAGCACATGACAGGGGATGCATGATTGCTCATTGGCTTGACCTTAAAACATGGAGGATATGTTACTTATGGTGACAACAACAAAGGGAAGATCATTGGCAGTGGTGACATTGGAGTCAAAGGGAAACTTAATCATTCATAATGTGCTTTTGGTGGAAGGACTAAAGCGTAATCTGCTGAGCATAAGTCAGCTGTGTGACAAAGGTTTAGAGGTTACTTTCCAACCAGAAATCTGCCTCATTTCCAGTAGAGACTCAAGAGAAGCTCACCTTATTGGTAAAAGAGTCAATAATGTGTACATGCTTGATTTGCATTGCATCAATTTTGAAATTAATTGCTTGGTAGCTAAATGTGATGAAACATGATTGTGGCATATACGTATTGCTCATATTCACATGCAACATTTAAATAGAATAACATCTAAAGAACTTGCGATTGGTTTGCCTAAACTTAAGTTTGAGAATGACAAAGTATGTGAAGCTTGCCAAAAGGGAAAACAAACCAAAACTTCTTTTAAACAAAAATAGTTTGTTTCTACCACTAGACCTTTGGAAATGCTTCACATGGATTTGTTTGGACCTTCTAGAACCATGAGCATAGGTGGAAACTATTATGGTCTTGTAATTGTGGATGACTTTTCT
>Ga0099825_1005428_pt1 | contig 16344 bp, 8 predicted proteins | sample SiratroredBW_FD_76838 | JGI IMG/M metagenome (GOLD analysis project Ga0099825, IMG submission 76838) | Root nodule microbial communities of legume samples collected from California, USA - Siratro red BW | ecosystem: Host-associated > Plants > Roots > Nodule | place: USA: California | collected...
GTGCTTTAACCTTTGCGGGACATTTGATGGCTGTAAATGATTCATTGTCATGAGTTTTGGCCTTATATTGTGTCGTTATATAAAAGATTATACCCAATTAAATAATGAATTTTGATTAATCAATGTTTGATTGAAATTAACTTATTTTTTCACAGGCTACTGAAGACATGACTTGATTTTCTTTTAACTCTTATGCTCTTGTTTTTAGTAATCCACCCCCTTGTTTTTATAATATAATGCCCTCGTTTTCTGAAATTTGAATTTTTTCAACAAGTTGATAAACATGTTAGTGAACTTAAATTTATGAAAATGGTGTTTGATATCTAGTGTGTTGTATAATTTCTAGTCCGTTTGAGACAAACCGTTTCGGGACACTTGAGAGTTTAAGGTATTGAAACAGTTGATCCCTGTCCAGGTATTTGTTTTGTCAGGGCGGGATTTATTTGGGATTATAAGCACTGGCAGGAAGTCCTGGCTTTAAGATTTAGGAAGAGCTAGTTCTTTTCTTGTTTTCTTGATTTGAATGATTTAATTTAATTTTCTTCAGGATTGTTAAATTTAATTTTGTGCTACAGGAACACCTTCTCTCCCTGACCCTCCAAAAACTCCTGAAGGGATTCGAGCTCGGACGGTGGTGGCTCTAACTGCTTTCTTTATGATGCTGTTTACTCTGTTCCATTCAGTTTCATATCGTGTGACCAAGAAACTTCCTGCCTCATCATCTAATGAGGATCAGAGCACTTCAGAGACACCCCTTAATACAACAAGCGAAGACAATCATCCTCCTTCACCAACTCCAGCACACACAGACGAAAATCTCCTTTCCTCAATGATGAAAAGGTTAGGTGAGCTTGAAGAGAAGGTTGACGCACTCCAATCTAAGCCATCTGAGATGCCTTATGAGAAAGTGGAATTGCTAAATGCTGCTGTATGCCGGGTGGATGCTTTGGAAGCAGAGCTAATTGCAACTAAAAAGGTAGGATGCTATACTTTTGCTTTTCCATAATTCTTGAAAAACGGCAGTCATGATAATTACGTTAAGGTGTTTTCATGTCTTATTTTATTTGTCATCTTTAAATGCAAAACTAAAATCCTATCTTTCCCGTTAGCTGGCTGCTACACGAATATATTGATGAGCACATTCTTAACGAATAAATGCTATATCTTTCGTGTCTGTTTATATTAAAATGCTAACCAATTTTTGTCTCTATATATGGAACTGAGGTATGACAGTTATTGTAAGTTGAAGGATTAAACCAAAGAGAAAAATCAGTATTTTGCTTGCCTATATCACCTTAGCCAATCAAAGCTATATGTAATGTGTTGGTTGGTAAACGGGTGTATTTGTGTTATAGCAGTTTCATTATTTTAGATTTTAATTTCTTTACAGTTTCATTTAATGGTGAATTATGCAAATTGGTTGTTGCAGTTGTGCTTTTGTTCTCTTTATGCATACATCTATTTTTCTCTCCTATTTATGTTTGGGTGTAAAATTTCATATTTGACCGTGAAGATGCGATGAGTACTTAGTTTCATACTATTTCCTTACCTGAAGAATACTGTTACATTTGTGCTTTCTGGATTGTTTGATAGGCGCTGTATGAAGCATTAATGAGGCAAGAAGAGCTGCTCGCTTACATTGATAGTCAAGAAGAAGCTAAGTTGCGGGTAAGTTTGTCTCTTTTATATTTTTAATACAGTTTTATGGAGGTTATGCAAATTTCTAATATGTATATATTGCTGTTTATCAGAAGAAGTTTTGCTGGTGAGTTTTGGCTGGCTGATAAAGGGGACTCTGGTAGAGAAGGTGTTTTCGAATCATGGTGTTCCTAGTGCTGACACCTTGCACATTATGCTGAACCCTGAACACTGATTTTCTGTTTAATGAGTACACTCGAGAATTGTGTCAAAGTCGTGTATAGCTAATAGCTTCTTTGCCGGATTAAACACAGGCCTTGTTTTTGCTCTGGCAGCCTTTGTTTTATTTGGTGTGATTGTCTTTTGTTGGGTGGAGAAGTGTATGTTCTTCTGATCTCATAACTTGCATTAAATACTAATCGATTTTGGGGATATCGAGGTGGGGGAAAAGCTTAAAATTTAAATAATCCCTCAACAACATTTATAGTTAAGGCATTTAGGAAACGGGACATATTTCGTGCTAAATCCGTATAAATAAGGCACTCACAACGGTAATTTTATTTCTCAACTGAAAAGGTAATGATGGTAATGGCTTGTGCGTACACGAATCTTGTCTTTACGAAATTCAACAATCTTGTCTTTACGAAAAATGTAATTACTTTAGTGGGGAGATGTAGCCCGTGTGAATCCATCGACTTTTAAATATCTATTTTCAAATTGTAGATTACAAGGAATAAATTGACGGGGTAAAAACGATTTTGCAGCTAATCTTCCATACGTTGTTATACATTCATATGTACACACACAATTGTGAGGGAGTGTCGCAGTGTATTTATACAGAAGATTTCATTAGAATAGAGGAAAAATTATAGAGGTAAATGTAGTAGTAGGATCCGATGGGGCTGATAAAACGAACGCCTCCAAGAATATACAACTCTTGCTAATGTTAAATATTTGATTGAGGTCAGACACCAATAGATAACCAACACTTTACCAGCGGAACTGCAATCGCGAACCCAAAGTCTTGTGTAAGAGAAAGCACTATGCACAAGTGATAATATATCAAAGTCAAGGTTCAGATGACTTACGAACTTCTTCTTTTTCTTTTTGTCAATGTGACCTTGAAGCTCCACTTGTCGGGTAAGGGCATCGTCAAGTGACTACAGCAAACAGAAAAAAGATACAAAAATATAAGATTCTTTAATATTATTCTCAAATGATGATGAGGTTGTAGTAAGAAGAAAAACCAATAATACCTTTTTGGTAATAGCCAACTCTTGTTCCAGCGTGCTGACTTTGTTAAGAGCATTATTCAGCAATTGTTCCATCTCAGGTGGTATAGCAGGTTTCTTAGAGAGGACATTCACCTTCTCTTCTAGTTCAGCCATGCGCTTCATCATGGGCATTTGATCGTCCATGCAAATGGCAGGTGCTTTCATCTCGTTGCTAGTACAATATGCTGTGCTACCAAACAAGTCAGCTCCAGTGATTTTCCTTGGCATGTTCTTCGCCATGCGAATCACTGTTATCACTCCCATAAGAATGGACATGATTCCACCACTAAAAGGGATTCTAAACCCATTAGAATTATTGTTCCTAGGTAAACAATCTTTAGAAAGTGCTAGCTGATCATTTTGTTGTGCTTTTTCCCAAGATGTATTCTCTGGGGGAAAGGCCACCTGCCAATATAAGGGGAGTACCCAAAGAGATGGTCAATTCTGCAGTCATGTTTTCATCAACCATTTGATTTATATTTCATGCAAAAAGTTCTTGTTCCCCACCATGAAAATTACTGAATGTTATTCAGATACATAGGCTAGAGTTTATAGTTAAATACATTTAGAATGGAAGCATCAAATGATAACCTAAGAAACTTACTCTTGGAGCAGCACTGGGATGATCCATTGCTGCAGATTCTTTGATTAAAGAAGCGCATTCCTGATATTATAGGAAAAAAAATCAAGTCATCAGATTTTCTGGCAAACAGATGATGGCAAGAAAGTGGTCAGAGCAAAACTGAATTTGAAATTCTGAAGTAGGTAACTGACTACCTTTTGACATGTTGTATCATCCTCAATGATGGTTTTCACTTCAATCCCGGATAAAGTTTTTCTCTTGCATTTTCCTTCGCCATTTTGAACCATCTAATGCATCCAAAGAAAACATCACTTCACTGCTATCTTTTCCTATTACACAACTGAAAAAAGACTTTGATCTTACTACCTTAAAGATTTCTGGGTCATTCCATGGTCCCTTGTCTGAACGCAAACAACCACCTTTGTCTCCACAGGTACATGTACCACCCAAGAACTCTGGAAGTTCACTGGTAAATAATATAAGAACAATGTGTTATGTATAGCCTTAAATAGCAATGTTGTTATTCAATACACCGACATGTTAAAAGAACGTCCTCATTAATCAATATGATCAGAGATCGTTATTACAGTTTACTCAATCTATGTCCTTAGTGTGATATAATTATATTCAGATAAAAAAAATGAAGAAAAACATTTACCTGGCATCAATGATTTCAAGCAACTTGCTCTGGTATTTGTTACCTAGGACCTGGCAAATAAAGCAGTAATCTGTTGAGTGCTCCTACTTAACTGAAACCAACATTGCTTGGTGGTGAAAAGTGTATAAGAAATGCTTACGTGGATTTTGGCGGTGGTCTTAGGATCAAGAAATGACTTGACAGTGTTCCACAACAGCCTAAATCCTGAACCAGCATTAATGATGAACATACGATTTAAGGTCTGAAAAGAAAAGTTCAGTCAGACTAAATTCAGAAGATGACAATTTAGTTAGGAACCTGAAGTAGTACCTCAGGGTAGTTGTCACCATCAATCTTCTGCAGACGCTGGATGAGATCCCTTGCAGCTTTGTTCATACTTTTGAGACCCTGAACAAAAAGATTCTAGTCAGCATTCGTGTGAAACTTCTTGTGATAATACGATATGATAGAATGTAATGTTATGCATGCTATGAAAAGTAAAAACTATGCATGCTGCATATTTTCATGCATACCACTCCTTGCACGTCCAAGATTGTTGTTGTTTGGTCAATGTGTTTCTTGGCTGCGATGGAACACGCAGGGAACTTAACAATGAATGACCTCTCAAACTCTCTCACATGGTACTTAAGATAGCGATCCAAAGTTGTGACTTGCAAGAGCTTGTTAGAGTCAACGTGACCCAACCTTTCTATGTAAACAGGTTGCCCTTGCTTATCAACTCCGTGATGCCCTTGAGGGTAGTATTTTAGAACTTCTTCTAACTCCTTGAACTCAAAATCCTTAACAAGAAAACAAAAGAAATTTCGGTCACAGAAAAGTATATTTATCAACATTGTTTTTTCTTTATACACAGGAAGTTACCTCCATAATTGTGTCAGCACCAAACTCCCTCCTCCACTGAAGCATATCTGCCCACATTTGCTTTGTTCTCTCAATGTCATACTTTCTTGCTCTCAAGAACCTGGTTGACCATTTAATAAGGTATTGAATGGTACAACAAATGAACAAGAAACTAAGTCATAAGGTCAGAAGAGTACCTTAACATCATATGATGATCATCATGTTTTGAGGGCAATAGCTCTTCCAAGATGAGTGTTTGGCGAAAAGCATCAATCGATTTCATCTCTTCTGCATCAACTTCATCCTCAATGGCAATAGACATAACCCTGCTATGCCTTCTCCCCTTCTTTTGCAAGGAATGCTTGAACTTTGAAGATGCACTGATTGCTACCTTCTTCAAAGAGGCAAGCTTTGTCTTCTTATCATCCTCTAAATATTCCATCTCAACACCTGCTTTTGCAAAATTACTCACAGAAGTTAGAACAGAAAGACAAAAGAAATTCATAAACTATACTTCTTCATCCTGCTGATTTATTTTGTTATTAACAACATTAATTTGAATTCTAGCTTCTTTCGTTTTGTTATCAACCACACATTACAATCACTCTACCCTTGTAAGAAAAAGATCTCTCTCGTATTTGTAAATATATATCTCAATAATTATGCATTGATCATAGGTTCAGAGATAATTGCAAAGGCAATCACAGAACTACATCATCTCGGTTTCTATCAATGATTTCTCTAATCGGTGAATAAGCTTTATAATAAGAGCATGCTAAAGTGCCTGTAAGATATAATCATTTGATTTCAGCTTCCTTTAATTTTCATTCTTCTCATCTTCATACATTGAACATGTCAACATGCAAAACTGTTAAATGTAATCATTATTACGTAAAGGACGTGTAAAAATTTATTTCACAGCACATGCATAACATATGTACAAGTAATCAACCAAGAATGCAAAGGGAATGAAATTGCAATAGCATAGATTTATCACCTTTAGCAGGTCGATCTGTTACAGGTATGGACGGCATAGCTATAGTGTCACACATGATTAATTATCGAACCTCGTAAGCTTCCTCAAACGTAAGGTAGTAGAGAATCAACAAACAAACGCGCCTACACTTTAGCTTAAGCCATGAAATAACATCATGCATGTTAGAAGCTGAAAAACCATTTCTTTTACACACCAATAGCAACCCTTTTGCAAATATATTCAGCATGCATTGCCAAAAAACGTAAAACCCAAAAGAATGTAGATATTCTTACAACGATATATATAATGATAAACCTATGGGGGCTTGAAAAGTTGATGAATCAACATGAGGGGGACAATGGAGTAGAATGAAAAGGAATAGTAGGAGAAATACCTGTGGTTTGCAGGAATATAGGCGTTGCAAAAGCAAAGAAAATGAAAATTTATGATCCAAATAAATCTGTGATGATATATAGAAGAGCCAAAAAGGGAAGCGAGGTTGGTGCAACTCATTTTTAGAGTTTGCCGTTTTTTGTTTTTTTACTTATATTATGATATGTTTCTTTTGAGCTTCTGTTGCTACTAGAAGGAATACAAATGGAGATGGTGCTGGCGAAATGCATGCCACTCCATTCTTTCATATCTTCTGCACTACGCAACCCAACCAATTCATCCAAATCTTTCTATCTTCTTTACTGCTATGTGCTATTCTAGGGTTTCTTTTAACATATATGTTTATCTTTGTTTATTTATAGTTGGTTAGTATCTTTAACTGTGATTTTCCATAAACTTATTCTAGTTACATTTGGATTAACTTTTCACTTAAATGTAAATCTGGTTAACAAGAACTAGTTATTTTTTGTTCATGTAAATGGAGAGTTCTATACCCTTATATGGGTTTATTTTTAATATGGACACACCTCTGTACTTTCACATGCATGCCAACTTGTTCATCTCCCTTGTGAGCAAGGTGGCTCTTTTATTAATAATTTAATAGTGTGTTTTGATAGAAATTTAAGCGAATAGTTTATTTTTATGATAAATATGTTGTCTAAATAATTAATTTTAAAATAAATTAACATTCTAAATTTAGGTGAGTACCTGAATGGCTTAAATTAAAGTTAAATAATTTCAAGTTTTATTTATGTATTTTTTCTTGTTTTTTTTTGTCACAATATTAGTATTGTTTTGTTCATTGATAACCGTTTTCAATGTTTTTAAGTGATTTTTTTATCAATAATATCAATGTTATTTTTTATTAATAGTTTGCTAGCTTTTTTTTCTAATAATTTCAGCAAATATTGACTACAATTTTTGAAATATTATTAATTTATTTCAATGAAAGGATTATATTTTTAATGTTTTACCTTGTTAATCATACATAAATTGTATGTATAAATTAGCTTTGTATAGAATTCTTTCTTTAAAATTGTATATGATTTGGAGTTCTTATTATGTAAAAAAACAGTATATTGAATTAATATTTTTGCTTCTTATAATTGGTTTATGTCTATTGAATATGATATTCTAACTAGACAGAAGATTGACCTTTCTTACCTTTCATCTTTGGAAATCTACAACCGTTTATTTCTTATTTCATAGATGATAAATCATTTTCTCAATTATTGGCACATCCCTTTTTATTTCCCCTTCTATGACCCTATCCAACAATATTTTACCAACTATTTCCATTTTCATCCTATCATTAGATGTAACCTTATGGTTTTTTTCTGCTTTACAGTATGACGATATTCATAATGTAGCTGGGAAAAACTTAAAATCGAAGAAAGCAATAAAAATTATAGAAAAGAAGCTTCTTATCTTGAATGAAACTTGAAATTGTACGTGAATATAGAAGATTATTCAGCTGTTAACAGATATTAGCTAGCAGGTCTATGATGATTAGTCTTGTAGTTCATACAGGTCTGAGAAGGTCAGTGTAGTTTTCTTTCAACTATTAAAGGCTTATTGGTCCCAAATGGAAAATAGTGAAAAAGACAAACAGGGAAGGTTAGGGTCATCTTTTCCAACCTACCTATAGGCAAGTTGATAGCAGGAAATGGTTCATTTTGTTAAAGTCCTTTTTCTCACGTATCCAGTCCATTAAGAATTAAAATCACGCTATGGTTTATTTTTCATTATGGTTTTATTTTTAAAAGAATACTTCAAAGAATTAAAATGTATATAAAATTCAATTTTTAAATAATATGAGACTATTAGATATATTGAAACAATTGTTATAAATCTTTAAAGAATTAAAATATATATAAATTGACCTTTATTTCGATTTTTAAATAATATAAAACTATTAGATGTATCTTAACAGCTATTATAAATCTCCAAACTTGTATCTATAAACGGTGATGAATGTATGAATGAGAGTTGAACTAACAACCCCATAAATTTTTGTTTCTTTCTTGCAAGTATTGTTGAAAATCTATAACTAAATCATATTATCCCTTATATTTTAACTTTGGTACTTTTGATATTATAGAGGGTGAACACCTTTCCACTAAAAGATAACGAGACAAATACTGATCCAGACAAGGGTTGTTGTGATTCTAAGCATCAGAGCATGGGAAGCCATTGCACAAATTATTGTTACATCATTGAAACTTTTTCTTCTGTGATATACAAAATATTTTATAAATAAATATTAAATTTTGTTCTCAACTAACGTCAATCATTATATTTGAAATATTATATTTTTATCAAAGTGTTATTTTTAAAAAATATTTTAGTTAATTAAAATAAAATATGTATATAATAATAGTAACTAACTTTAAGACGTAAAGGATGTAAAATGTTTTAGGATCTTGAAACAAATTTCAATCAAAATACAAATTTTTAGGTATTACTTTTAATAAAATATAGATTTTACCGAACTAATCTATATGATATTATAAAATTTACATTTAAATATCAGAATAAGAATAAGATATTGAAGTGAATTTTTTAAACACAAATAAAATAACATATAATAAAATATATAAATTTCTTTTATTATTATTTTTATTTATATATTAACCTAATTCATCACTAGCTTCGCGAGTTTACGATATACGAATTTGAACATTTTTTTATTATTTCTCTACTTTTCACTTATTTTGATATTTTAAAGAGGAATGATACAGTTATTTACGTTCATTTGACACCATAAAATAATATTATTTTATTTAAAAAAATAGGAGTGAGATGGTGTAATTTTACATTAGTGGTGTCAAAGAAAATTTATTCTATTTTAAAACGTATAAAAAAATATTTTTAATATATTATAGTAAAAACTCACAGTAAAAGAACAACACAAAAATTCAACAAAGAATCTAAAATGGCAATATACTCTATTGAAAGATTTCTTTAATTTAATTTTATAATTGAATTAAACTCGTTTAGGCCAACAGACATAACTTTCATATAACTGTTCCAAAATTGACACATCTGCTTCACATTAGGAAAGTTATGAAAAGGAAATCAACTGAAATTACATTTGTGTTTTGAAGATAAAGACATGGACGGTCAAGATTCCATCAGAAAAAAATTATCTGAAATAAGAATAAATTATAAGTGTTTGGATAACATAACAAAAAGAAGTCCACTAATTCGCATTATTTATTTATTAATTCCAATTAATTTACTAGATTGTACCATGTGATTGCCACGTGGATGACCGAGATTAAAAAGCGGAAAGTACAATGCAATTTGATTGGTGTTTATGAATTTCCCGCCCTTGAGCAATGTGGGGCCCGCACTTGCTTTTACTTGTTGCATTAAAATTACGTATCTGCATTTTTTATTATCCCTCATCATTGAATTCCAAAAATACCCTCACAACCTCCACATTATTACCAAATTAATTTTCCATTATATATAACCCTAAGCTAACTTTTATTGTTAGATTGATTTTTTTTCTTAATAGTAATTTTCATAAGGTATTTTAAAAATATAAATTTGGTTTTAAATTTTATTTATTTTACAATTTCAATTCAGATATATAATTCTTAATCATTCTTAATTTTTAGTTTTAAAAATATATTAAATCACTATTAAATTAAATATGGTAACGGGTTTCTACAATTGCTATCCTTTTGAATACTGTAAGAAGATTACCTAATGTATAATACCTATATCTAAAACAACATTATTATGGGATACATAATTAAATTTAAAATTAAATTAACTATATACATTAAAAATATTAAAAGGTTAAAATCATGTAAAAAAATTGAAAGCAAAATTACAGAAATTAAAAATTAAGGAAATGAATTTTGTGCAAAATGAAAAAAAAATTAAAATTACATATTTTATGAAATATGCAGATCAAAATTATCATTAAACTATTTTTCAATAAAAGTTGTGTATGATTCTTGAATTTTGATTACCAGTATGTAAGTTAAGTGGTCAATAGATCTTGTGTATCTATTGAAATAATAAGAAAATCAAGAAAAATTAAATAAATGTTTATTTTGAATAATATTGATTACCAGTATTGTTATATTCTAATTAAATAAATTAAATAATATTGATTACCAGTATTGTTATATTCTAATTAATGTTTATTTTGGTTTACTGTAAATGTTTTATTAAGAGAACACAGATAAATTTGATCAAATATAATCATTATAAATCATAAAAGGATAAGATTGTATATTTAAAATCAGTATTAAAGTTTCCGAAAAAAAAGAAATCACTAATAAAGATAAATTAATCTCACATGAGTTTAGTCAAAGGATGAATGAGTACTTAACATTATTTAATACATTATTTCAAATACATTCAATGAATCAATTTATTAAATGATTTTTATAATTGTATAATACAAAACCATTTGATACTAAATGATTTGTTTGATTAATCTTCCATGTGTATAGAATTTATTAAATAAACATCATATCAAATTATTAATTTTTATTAAATTATTTCTATAAATTTTAACATAGTAAAACAATTTAATACTAAATGATTTCTTTAATCAATATAGAAAATATTCAATAAGATTTAATAAATTGATAACATATATATATATATGCATGTATTATATACCGATTTGATTTTTTTATTAAAATAGTTTTCCATAAATATATTATTTTTATCAAATTTTCTTAACTTTTATCCTTTCAAATTATCATTTATAAATTATCTATAATAAATCTAAGATGTAGTTCATATGTAAAATATGTATCAATTATAAAACTGAATATAATTTACATATTTAAAAAATATTTATTTCTTATGAAAAAATAATTATATAAAATAAATATTCATTTTTCATAATGCAAACGTAAATTCTATTGCAAAAATAAAAATGACTATCTCCAACTGGAACATTCATATGAACTAATATTCAATAAAAACATTAAGAGGTTTTTATTAAAGAAAACATTTATTTATTTTGGAAATGTTATCATTCTCATTGAATGAATACACTTGCCTTATCATAATTGATTTTTGTAAAAGACTGTTTCATTTTAATTTAAAATTAATGTTTTTAATAACTACCTTTACCATTGAATTCGACCTTATCTTGATATCACAATTGTCCATTTAATTTAATTTTAATTTTTATTTCTTGAAAAATATTGCTTGATTCTAGTTTTAAAATTAATGTGTACCGGAAATTTAGAAGACAATTTATATATTTATTTAAAATATTTAATCTTAGTACAATTTATTATTAAAATGTTTGTTTATTACAATATAAATTTTGTAATATATACATAAATGTTTATCTTATCTAAAATAAATGGGTAAGGGGTTTGGTGGAAGGGTATTTGTGGAAAAGTGTAAAAAATGGTGTAGAAATCCACTATACGCTAACGTACACTGGAGAGAAACACACGCATACGCTTCTTGGCGGCACTTCACGTCAACTGTGGTTTTGGATTTTCTTCTCTCTCCATTTCGCATTCTCTCTCCTTCCGTTGTTTTCTCTACCAATCTGCGTTCAGAAGACTCTTATATTTGTCTTACGCACTCAGATTTTCAGTTTCAGCAGCTTCTTTTCTTTCACTGTTTTTTCTGCTTCAGATTTTACATTTTTCAGACAGGAGCAGAGAATAGCCCCCGAACATTGTTGTTAGGTCATTCCGGTTTAGATCCGCTACCTCCTTGTTCACATTTCGATTCTGTATTTCTAGATTTTTTTTTTTTAATCTGTTGCAGAATTTGTTTATGGAATTTTAGATTATGTTCGTTGGTATGGTATTGGCTGGCACGCAGTGTGATGATTTTTTTAGAGATTATGTTTGCTTCTTAATTTATTGTTTTTCTCGATTGTTTTGATGGTTTCATTGTGTGTTTCTGTTATTGTTGCTGAGTTATTGTGATGCGATGAGGAAGACGATAGTGGTGTGTTGTTTTTATGATTAATCTAGTTTAATTAGGCGACTGGATTTTGGAAATTTTCCTTATACTAATTTTTATTTTTAGAGTCTTTGAATTCGTGCAAAGAATTCTTTTTATGCCGACAGGGAAATGGGTGGGGGAGTGGGTGTATTTTTTATTAACTCGTTGTTAATTTTATACTGCACGTGTTTCATTTCATAAGAGTTTTGATTTATTTCTTTGTTGGATTTAGATTCCACTTTATTTGTTGTGCAGCCTTTTGAGTCTTCCTATGGCAATTGATTCTTTTGTCATTTCCAATGCCAATGCCAATGCCAATGGCAATGGGAAGTCAGAGCCTCTGCCAAAGAGAACTTACCAAGCAGTAGTGATTGCAACCAGAGATATGGGCATTTCTAAGGATGGAAAATTGCCCTGGACGTTACCCACTGATCTCAAATTTTTTGATGAGATCACTACTATAACGTCTGATCCGGGGAAGAAGAATGCTATTGTGATGGGTAGAAAAACATGGGAGAGTATCCCTCCTGAGAATAGGCCTCTCCCTGGTCGCCTTAATGTTGTTCTGACTCGATCGGGTAGCTTTGATATTGCAACTGCAGAGAATGTTGTCATATGTGGAAGTGTGTCTTCTGCTATGGAACTGTTGGCTGCTTCTCCGTACTGCGTGTCAATTGAGAAAGTATTTCTTACAGGAGGTGGTGAGATATTCAGGTATGTTTATATTTGTGTTACCTTGTAATCAAATTAAGCTCTTTTACCGGTGTAGCTGATGGTTGTCATGTACAGAGAGGCTCTTAATGCTCCTGGATGTGAAGCTGCCCATATTACAGAAATTGAGGCAAGCATTGAGTGTGACACTTTTATGCCTCGAGTTGATACATCTCAATTTCAGCCGTGGTATTCATCGTTTCCTTTGTTGGAAGACAACCTCCGCTATGCTTTCACCACTTATGTGCGTGTAAGGAGTTCTCCGGCAGAGTCCCTGGGAGAGAATGCTGATCCATTTTTTGATAATGATTCAGACTTTTTAAAATTTGAGGTCGATAAATTTTCGTTTCTTCCAAAATTCATTTATGAGAGACATGAGGAGTTTAAGTATTTAAGGTTGGTTCGAGAAATTATTTCCGAAGGCACAATTAAGGATGATAGGACAGGGACTGGTACCTTGTCGAAATTTGGCTGCCAGGTAACATCTTGGTTGTTCTGTTCTGAAGTTGCATGATTTATATGTATGCTTACACCGTTCTCTATAATTCCACAGATGAGGTTTAATCTGCGCAGAAACTTTCCGCTTCTAACGACCAAGGTGTGTATGAATTTGGGTTTTGGATTTGTATAAACTACTGCATAGTAATTTCTTATTTTTGTGTTTCGATTCTTTATGTTATTTTGATGTAATTGCTGCTTGTTTTGTCACTTTTAAAGTTTATGAAGACCGAAGAAGAATATATATTGTACATCATGATATAAAAGTTGACATGATTTCTTCATTTGGTTCCTAGAAAGTATTTTGGCGAGGGGTCGTTGAGGAGCTCCTTTGGTTTATCAGCGGTTCAACAAGTGCCAAGGTAATGATATCTGTACCAATTTTTTCCGCGCAGACTTACATACATGCCCTTTTCTAGTTATGTTACACTTGACAAAGTCGCTAGCATGAGCCAAATATTGGGGAAGTAGGTTGGTTTACTTGATACCGTTTTAGCTTGGGAAAGAATGGGGACAGACACGCGGGAAGCTTTGGAGTCTCCTACCAACTCATTATTCCCAATATTTTTTTTTTCTTTTCAAAATTTTAATCAACTTATACATTGTTGTAATAAAATAATATAATACAATTGGATCCTTATTAATCTATGCACTGATGAATAAAATATCAATACCTTTTATGTTCAACGATTTATTACTGACTAAACGTCGTGATAGCAGGAAACAACATATGTGTCATATGCTTCACGAGATCAAGAAGAGCTTGTTGAAGCTTTTCAGAGTTCTTTATGGAAATAGTAAAAGGCCAGGCTTTTGAGAATTTGTTGGCTGGCTTTATGCTAGTTGGCTCTAATTTTGATCGTAAATCCCCATGTTCATAAAATTGACATTATCGTGTATACTGAATTTTTTTTAAATCTATTTGCGATGGTTAAAATATTATTATAAAACGGTTTCATGATGACATGACTAGCACTGGATGTTGCATGATTAATATTGAATAATTTTACCAAAACACATCCTCAATAATATAGCTTAATAGCTTCCTGCTAACAATAATATAGCTAAAAAGATGCTAAACCAAAATTCAATTAAATCACTGCGTTAAGGGCTTATTAGTGGCTCACAGGAATGTCTCACTGGTTCATTAGATACGGCTAGAGTGAATTTTATTCTGGAATTATTTTGTATTGACAGGTGCTGCAAGAAAAAGGCATTCATATCTGGGATGGCAATGCATCTAGAGAATACCTTGATAGGCAAGCATGACCTACTGATTTTTGTAGGAACTACAATTTTTTCTTTTCTGTGCATTTGTTAACTGTATTTACAATTTATATACAGCATTGGTTTGAGAGAAAGGGAGGAGGGTGACTTAGGACCTGTTTATGGGTTTCAGTGGAGGCACTTTGGAGCCAAGTAGGTGAATGTACCTTTGTTTTATAAGTGACAGCATTTTGTTGGCTTGCTTAGTTTTTTATTTTCCTCTATTTTACAGGTATACTGACATGCATGCTGACTATTCTGGCCAAGGATTTGACCAGCTTTTAGATGTTATTCACAAGATAAAGCATAATCCTAATGATCGTCGGATCATTCTTTCAGCTTGGAATCCATCTGATCTTAAATTGATGGCACTTCCCCCCTGCCACATGTTTGCTCAGGTCTGCAGCAGCTATATTTGAGTTTCTCTTCAAATAACTGTCTCTCTTTCTATCGTTCTTTTCTCATGAAGTTTTTGTAAAACAAAAAAAAAAAAAAAACCTGCAGTTTTACGTAGCAAATGGGGAATTATCGTGTCAAATGTATCAGCGATCTGCGGACATGGGTCTGGGGGTGCCATTTAATATTGCATCTTATGCTCTCCTGACATGCATGATTGCTCATGTTTGTGGTAAGCAAATTATGCCAGTTTGCTAGACTTAAATTTGTTCTCAGACGTACACGGCATCTTAATCCCTTTTCACGGGTTCAATACAGATTTGTCATTATTTGATTTTAAAGGTCTTTAAGCTGATTAATGGGTTATGATTGACAAAGATTTTATATTATGATTAGCATACTTTTTGTATTGAAGAGCAAAATAGTTCTTTTGGATGCCAATAATCAGATTTTCTCATGAATTAGAATGCACTTAAAAAAAAAAAAAGATATATGTTTCACTGTTAAAGTTTGGGTGTGGCTCTGATGTTTTTAGGTTGTAATCTTACCGTAGAGAAATACAGCTTTTATATTAAAGGAAAATTGACATCAGATATCGGACTGATCTAACCATATCATATCCTGTTATTGTCAGACCTTGTTCCGGGTGATTTTAATCATGTTATTGGGGATGCACATGTTTACCGCAATCATGTGAGACCTTTGCAGGAACAACTTCAGAATCAGCCAAAACCTTTTCCGGTATGTGTAAATGTTTTAAAAAAAACATTTGCTTAACGTAGATGCCCACAAAATATTTACCATTATGTACTCATATAAACTGTCTTTTCCTTGTTGATTACCTAAACCTCAATTCAGATTTTGAAGATAAACCCGAACAAGAAAGATATAGATTCTTTTGTGGCTGCCGATTTCAAGCTCATAGCATATGACCCTCACCAGAAGATAGAAATGAAGATGGCTGTTTAGGGATCTTGTAAGATCTCAATCCCTGCTTTTATGCTTTCTGAAATGGGGCAAGTAATTACACACGTGTGTGTCTGTGTCTATATATATATATATATATATATATATATATATATATATTTTTTTTTTTTTTTTTTTTTTATATAAATTTTTTTTATATTTTCTTTTTCGCACTTACACTTGTGGCAAACAGAAA
>Ga0099825_1005429_pt1 | contig 16344 bp, 10 predicted proteins | sample SiratroredBW_FD_76838 | JGI IMG/M metagenome (GOLD analysis project Ga0099825, IMG submission 76838) | Root nodule microbial communities of legume samples collected from California, USA - Siratro red BW | ecosystem: Host-associated > Plants > Roots > Nodule | place: USA: California | collected...
AGATGTGCATCGAGGAATTCCAATTCTACAACAAAGACTCTGTGGGAAAAAGGTCCTTCTTGTGCTTGATGATATTAGCAAAAAGGAACAATTGCATGCAACTGCTGGAGGACTTGATTGGTTCGGCCCTGGTAGCATCATCATTATAACAACAAGGGATAAGCATTTGTTAGATGTTCATGGAGTTCAAAAACAATACAAGGTTGATGAAATAAATGATATCGAAGCCCTTGAATTGTTTAAGTGGAATGCTTTCAGAAACAAAGAAGTTGATCAATGTTTCGAGGAAGTCACAAAGCGTGCAATTTATTATGCCAACGGCCTTCCACTGGCTTTGGAAACAATAGGCTCAAACTTGTTTGGTAAAACCTTGGATGAATGGGAATCTGCATTAGAAACTTATGAGAGAATTCCGAATAGAGATCTTCACGAAGTTCTTAAAGTTAGTTATGATAGTTTGGATTCTTATGAGAAAGAAATATTTCTTGACATAGCTTGCTTCTTCAGAGGATGCTCTCTTACATACGTTACAAAGACACTTGAGGCAAGAGGTTTTCCTTCAAAATTTGGTATTAGAGTGTTGGAAAAAAAATCTCTCATTAAAATTCGTGAATGTCAACATGAAACTGTGACGATGCACGATATGATTAGGTCTATGGGAAAAGAAATAGTTCGACAACAATCAACTCTGCCCCACAAAAGGAACAGATTATGGTCTTACGAGGACATTGTTTGCGTATTGGAGAAAAACATGGTACGTTACCTCACCCTTTCCATTTCTTTTATTACATCATGACTCATACCTTTTGTTAGTAAGAACCAACAAAACATTTACATTTTTTAGTTCTAAATATTATGGTTCCTTTTGTGCTTTTGGTATAAAAGGAAAATGATAAAGTTGAAGCGATGATGTTGGACATGCCAGAAGACCAAGAAATGCAATGCAATCAAAAGTGGCTTGGAAAACTGAAAAACCTACGGATGATTCTTATAAAAAAGCAAGTTGACTTTCTAAGAAGCCCTACTGCTCTGCCAAACACTTTGAGAGTACTGGAATGGTGGGGATATCCTGCATCTTCTTTACCACGTAATTTTCATTTGAAGAATCTTGTCATACTCAACTTGTCACAGAGTCACTTTGGATGGGACAAACCACTAGAGAGGCATGTATAATTAATTATAAGTGATGAGAAGTTAATTTAGCTTTTGGTTGAACATTCGATTCTTCTAAACAAAAACTAATAACTGCAGACATATTATTTTGCAGAATTCAAAGGTTTTGAGACACTTGATGCTCAAAGGTTGTAAGAATATTAGACGAATACCTGACCTGTCTGGTTTCCCCAACTTGACAGAACTTCGTGTTGCTGAATGCACAAATCTAATTGAGATCCATGATTCAGTTGGATCTTTACTTAATCTTCAAGTGTTTTGTGCTGAAGGATGTACGAAGCTCAGGATTGGTCCCAGTCGCATAAAGTTGATATCTTTGGAGCATCTTTGCCTTCGGGACTGCAGCAGTCTTGTTATGTTTCCAGAAGTATTGGCACCAATGCGAAAATTAAAACACGTTGACTTGGGAGGAACTGCCATAAAAAATCTGCCACTTTCCATGCAAAATCTTGAGGGTCTTCAAAAGTTGTCTCTCGGGAAATGCAATATGCTTGAAATTAATGAACCATCCAATTTCTTTCAAAGGCTGCCAATGTTATTTCCTAATTTGACATCATTGCTTTTACGAGACTTAGACATTACAATCCTTCCTGCCAGCATTGAAGAATGTCACTCCTTGGAACTTTTGCATGTGACCAACTGTAAGAAGCTTGAAGAAATTAGAGGATTTCCATTGAGCATAAAGGAGTTCTCAGTAGCAAACTCTCCAGTTAAAGCCAATTCTTTGACATTTAAACTGAGACAGGTGGGTGTGTCTATCCTCTTGGAGTGCCTATTAAGTAGCTTTGTTTTCTTTTTCCAAACTCACAATGCAAATGACTCATTTCACAGGCCATTCATTCTGCTGCAATAAGAATCTTTGTTCTTCCAGGTCAAAACATACCAAAATTGTTTGACCACTCCAGCATGGGAAACTCTCTAAGTTTTTGGTTTCGTAAAGAATTGCCCTCTCTTGCTGTGTGTGCTATTATTGGAGTCTGGGATGATGTCAAGCCTCCTTTCCTTGCCAGGTTTAATTTCTATGTTAAAGTAAATGATATTTATACGTGTGTTTCTTGTTTTCGTTGTGGTAATATAAAGTGGACAACTGAGGATAGCCACATAATTATACTCAACCGTCAAAAGGATTTTCAACATCCATTGAAGTCGGATATTCAGAGAGCGCTTTTGACGAATGAGTGGATTCCTGGGAAAATAGTGTTGAAGATTCAACCAGAATGTGATTCAAGTAGGTTGGGAGAAATCGAAAAGACCGGAGCTTATGTAAATCGAAGATTTAGCAGAGTGGAGGATGTTCTGTTCGAAGATCCTTATGCTCCCAATAAAGCAAGTACTATGGAAAATAGACTTGTGTTGCTCGATGAGGCACCTGATATACAACAACAGCAACAGTTAAGTGGAGTTAATAAAGTAGAAGAAGGTTTGGAAAGTGAGAAGCAGTTGAGAAATAGTATGGTCTTGAAAAATGAAATAGATGAAAGGTTAACTAGGATTAGGAAAATGAAAGAAGATTTAGGAGAGAAACTGAATGCTATCAAAGCTGACATCTCTGCCATTGAAGCTAACCACTCTTCCATCAAAGCTAACATCTCTGCCATTAAACCTGTAATCTCTGCCGACTGATAGGTACAACAATTAGAATTTGAATGCAACTATGTGATGAATAATAATATTATTTCCAACTTAATGTTGTTGCATTATGTGTTATTTTCAGATTCTGAAATTTCATAGTTTCATCTCGACTTTGACAATTGAATATCTAGATGGTAGATGCATGATTATTTGAGAGATCTTTTGTCTTCAATGCATTCTCAAATTTTATTTGAGAAGTTTGGGTGTGTTGAAAATCGAAAAGGTAATTAATATTAGATAAAAAATGAAATATAAAATAATTGCGACGTGTAGACATTAATTATCAACATAAATAATAAATATAAAGGTAAAAAAAAGTTTAAATTAGTCTAGATTGAAAAACGTAAAATACTGTTTTTAAATAATATGATGTTTGTGAACACGGAAGAATATGAAAACAGAAGGAACAAACCATAAGTGCAGGTTCTATTCTAAGTTTCTTTAACTTTATAATAATAAATGGATAATAGAGTCTTTGTCTTTTTTATAACGATACTGGAAAATGGTTTAAAACGTTATATCATATGACATTCACAACCTATTCTTTTCAAAACAGAAAATATATTTAATTTTAATTTAAAAATCAAAATCTTGATTGTTCACAAGCATAAATATTATTTCCCTTTCACGAAATAAATTTCAATTACTATTATCATTATCTTTGCGAAACATAAGTCTAATTAAATTAACAAATTAGTTTAACTAAAGAAATTAGAAAAAAAAAATATGGGTTAACTAGGCATTTCCTTGTAAGAGGACGCATTCTTGGTGCACCTCCATTCTTTCTTCCTCTACCTCCGTAATTTAAAAAATATCAAAAATATTTTTTTATTATATAATCCAAAATATATTTTTGTATATTTTGGATTACAAATTTAAAAAATAATTTTTTTATTTTAATTAAAATTTTGTATTCTAGAGTTAAAATATATTAAAGTTGTATTTTAGACTGCAAAATTTATTTTATATTTTAGATTATACTGTTTAAATATGATTTTTTTATTTTAAATTGTATAATTTGAAATATATATTTTTTTATATTTTAAATTATATATTTAAATTTTAAATTATATAATTTAGAATATATTTTTTTTATTGTGAATTAAAGATTATAATCCTAATTAAGAGGTGAGGGAATGTGGTGTTTATTTGATTTTTTTTATAAAAGATATATTGGTCAATGTACTGAATCTTTGGTGGTGCAGCAAGAAAATATAAAGTTGTCTAAAGGATGTATCTTGTATGAGAGGATCAAACCCGATTAGTGAAGAGAGTTAAAGAAAACAAGAAAAAATATCCAAATTACAAAACGGGCTAAGCCCACTGTTGTCAAGGATCATGTGCCTTCTTCGTATACCTCTATAGTATCATCTTACATCTCCATATTGTAATTGCGAAATGACCGAAAAATTCTCAGGATAATTTAATATACCGTACACTGCCCTCCACCTTACCCTTTTTCTTAAACTATTTTTGTCGTGCACCTCTCCTTTTCCGTTTCCACTTTTAGTTTTCTTTTGCACCTCCCTTCATCACTAATCTTTTACATCTTGCGTCTTCATTTGTGATTTTCTCGTGCACCTTCCTTTATCATCAATCTTTTACCCTGCTTCATTCTCTATTCACACTGGTGGACTTGTGCCTGTTGCAGCTGTTGTTAGACGTGTACAGTAGTTTGATTTTCATAGTAAAAAACTAACCTATAATTGAATCAAATCTGGAAAAGTAATTTCCGATTAAAGCATAAAGGTTTCAATATGTAAGGATTTGTGGTTTTTGTGTGAATTTATGGATGTTGGAGTTTTGTTTAAGAGATGGAACGACGATATGAGGAGGAGGTGCAGATTGATTTATAGGCTTGTACATTCCGGAAATCAAATTTTCTCTTCGAAAATAAACTCACTCATAAGTCTATCTCAATTCCGGATTCTCCAATAGTCATTTGTTAAATAAAATATGTTTCCAAATGCTATAATCCGGAAGCTAAATTCACATGACTTTTGGATTGTAGAATCCCTATATATCACATTCCTTTATCTACATAGAAAAATAAATAAATAAAGTATTTTAGAGATATTACAAAGAAGTAGAAGAAATACACCTTAGAGTGACTTCCTTTGATTTTATACTCTTAATTCTTAATTAGGTTTAAAATTTGTTTTGAATTTTAATTACATTAATTTTAATTGGATAATGATTTATTTTAATTGAGATTAAAATTCATATTTAATGAAAAATGTGAAAGGTGTAAAGGAAAAGACTATCAATTGTTTATTGGGTTTGAAATTTGTTTTAAATTTAAGTTGCATTAATTTTAATCCAATAGTGCTACCATGTCAACACCTGTAGCAAGTAAAATTTTAATTACATTACTTTTTTAATTAAAATTAGGTTTTAACTGTTCATCCAATAAGGTGAATAGTCAGATGGCGATCACACATTTTTTAGGATTTTATTTGACAATCTTACTGATTTACGATCTTGCGTGGAATTTAGATTGCCTACAATTTTATGATTAAAATCTACATTTTAACTACCGTCCAATATTTCTTCAGGCACCTCCAAATTTTAAGAAAAATCCCAAAGTACCCCTGAAATTTTATTATGCAGACCATTATACCATTTAGAACCCTAAACCTTCATATACTCTTCCATCTCCACCGCACCTCCACTGCTCCTCGTATGCATTGTGTCGCCAGTTCCAAAAAGTCATTTCATGTGTTGTTGTCGCCAATTTGCTTTCGCCATCCACCTACTTGTCAACCATGTGAGGTAAGGATAATTTATTGAACGTTTTGGGATTGATTTGGGGTGGTTTTTAGTGCGATTTGGGGGTGAACTACTATTTTTCATTGCAAAATAGTTTTGGAATGAGTTGTTCCATAAGCCAACTATAGATTCAGAATTGGCTTCCTGAATAGCCTATTTCGGAACTATTTTGCAACGAAAAAACAGTTTCGAAATGGGTTATTTCTGAAACCAACTCCAAATCTGAAATTAGCTTTCAAAACAGTCTATTCTGAATTTTTTTTGTTGCAAAACAGTTCTGAAATGGGCTATTCTGGAAGCCAATTTCGGATTTGGAGTTGGCTTCCGAAACAACCTATTTCAAAACGATTTTGCATCGAAAAACATTAACCCACCCCTAAATCGTAAAACACCACCAAATCACGAAAATCACCCCAAATCAATCTCAAAACCTTCAATAAATCATCCTTACCTCACACTGTTGACAAGTATATGGACAGCGGAAGTAATATGACGGAGACAGCAACAAACGAAATGACTTCTTGGAGGTGGCAACACAGTGCATATGAGAAGCAATGAAGGTGCATTGGAGATGGAAGAGTATACGAAGGTTAAGGGTTTCAAAGGGTAAAATGGTCTACACAATAAAATTTCAAGGGCACTTCGTGGATCTTTTAAAAATTTGGAGGTGTAAGAATAAACTGTCCACCAAGTGTTTGTGATGAGCCCAATTTCTAATAAGAAGTAGACGACTTCTTGTACCTCTAAGGTTTCTTCAGGCACCTCCAAATTTTTAGAAAATCTCCAAAGTGTCTTATTTGCAAAGATACTTTTACCCTTCTTCCACCTCCAACGTACCACCAATCCTCGTATGCACTATGCTGCCACTTATATATTTAATTACATGAATATATAAAAGTTTTTTTTCCTTACGCAAGTTATAAATGTGATATTCATAAGCCATTCACAGTGTCTTTGCAAGCCTTCAATGTCAAGAAGCTTGACAACAATAGGTTGTGCCTTCAATCCGAGTCTAAGATGATTATCTATGTAGCCCTTATGCATATATCCAAACCCTCCTTCTCCCAGCAAGAAGTTGCTACTGAAATTCTGCGTTATGGCACACAACTCACTCAGCTGAAGATTTAGGGGTGGTTTATGCGATTTGGGGTTGTTTTGTGATTTGGGGGTGGGTTACTATTTTTTTGTTGCAAAACAGTTTCGAAGTGGGTTATTCTGGATGCCAATTCCGGATCTGAAGTACAATTTCGGAATAGCCCATTCAGAAACTGTTTTGCAACGAAAAAACAATTTTGGAATGGGCTATTCCGGAAGCAAACTCCGAACCTAAAATTGACTTCCGAAATAGCTCATTCCGAAACTATTTTGAAAAAAAAAAGAAAAAATAGTCCCTTGGAGGTGCAGAAAGAAGCCATCCCAAAACAAAAGTGAGAAGCAAAACTGAATTGGTTCCAACTTCATGCACCCCACAAATTTCTTAAACACCTCTCTTGCATTTCAAATTGAACTTTGCAGAATGTAATAAGCTCAGTTAGATGAAATTATAACAATAACAATAACTTTTTTGCGAATTCGTAGCACATTAAACCACAAGTTTTTTAAGAAATTGTAAGGGTATTTGATGTTATAACAACAAAACTATAGATAATTGGAGTGACTGAATAATATTCTGAGTGTTTTTGAGTCTGTAATTGAAAATAGCAAGGGAACAAAGATAAACAGTTGTGAACAAAAGCAGTAATAGAATTTTCTCCTAGCTTTCGAGAAGCCAAACTCTCCCTATTCACTCCACTATCCAATTCTCTTCCCCTTCCTCTCTTTCCAACCTCATATTAATAACAACCCAGCTCTACCTCTAATTAACTCCCTTATTTAATGACTTTTGTTTTATTTTTATTTTTTCATATTTCTCCTCTGAAACGTAACTGGTTATGTAACAATACCCCCCTTGGAGATTTACCTTGTCCTCAAGATGAAAGTGAGGAAACACAGTCTTGATCTTTGCAGCTAACTCCCAAGAATTCTCAAAATCTGGTAAATGTTGTTGTGTAAAAGGCCATGCAACGTTGTTGTATCCTGTGAGCCTTAGAAATCCCCGTAGTGCTTTTAAATCTTTAAGGGTAGGCCAATCAACTATGTCACAAATCTTTTTAGGATCTTTAGCAACCCCTTATGCAAAAATAATATGCCCCAAATACTCGCTACTAGAAATTTCAAAATAGCATTTCTTTCTGTTCACCAACAGGTTGTTCCTCCTAAGGATCTCAAAAACTTGCAGCAAATGATCCCTATGATTGTCCTTATCGTGACTATATATAAAAATGTCATCAAATAACATTAAAGCAAATGTACGTAAACATGGTCTTAATACCTCATTCATTAGTGACTGAAAAGTAGAGGGGGCATTTGTAAGCCTGAATGGTATCACGAGGAATTCATAATGACCCTCATGTGTTTGGAATGTCGTCTTGAGGATGTCTATTTCTTTCATCCGAATCTGGTGGTAACCAGATTTAAAATCCAGCTTAGAGAATACCACATCACCAGCTAATTCATCCAAAAGCTCTTCAATAACAGGAATTGGAAATTTGTATGGGACTGTTATCTTTTTGAGTGCGCGGTAGTCAACCCAGAACTGCCAACCACCATCTGGTTTTTGAAAAATGTCATCAAATTGTTACAATAATTCCAGAGTCTTAGTTGTAATAGGAGAAGTAATGTTATCTCCATTAGACCATAATAGAGGAGTCACCAAGAAACCCTCTTCATTATTTTTCAATGCGTTTAAAGCCATCTTTCCTGATGCATGGCTAGGGTCCCCCTGCAGTGTTACTTGGTACCCATTAGACATCCAGCTCAGTGTCAACTGCTAATAGTTGCCTTCAAATTTGCCTAGGCTTGCCACCCACCTAGCACCAAGCACCACCTCCGACTGCCCGAGCTCCATGACAAGGAAGTTTACAACTATGAAAACACCTTGCACTATCAGTTTGACATTTCACAGCCCCCAATTCCTGGGTCAATAACACCATTCCCAACCTCAACTTGAAATGGTTGCATCTGGCTCACTGGTAAACCTAGGGAGGAAACATTGTGAGTGGAGAAGAAATTGGCCTCCGCCCCTGAATCCACCAACATAATCACCTTCGAGACCTGAATCGTGCCTTTAGCCTTTAATGTGTAATGAAGTGTGAACCTCCAATAACTAAAAGATGGAAGATAGAGAGATAGAGTTTGTAGTTTAAGAGTAGAGGATTCCTCTATGATTTCTTCCGGTGTTGGTTCAAGCTCCTTCTCTTTGTCAGCATCTACTAGCACCAAGTGTTGATGGTGGTGTCGACACGTGTGGGATGGATTCCACTTCTCCTCACACTTGTAGCATAGACCTTTGTGTTGGCGTTCAAGCCACTCTTCATTTGAGATCCAACTAGAATTATGCTTTGAGCCCGATGAGCTAGAAGCTTTATTGAAACTCTCACTAGACTTAGGGTCTTCTTCACATCGTTTTCCCCATTGGCTTACACCTTCCTCTCGCTAAGCTAAGTTTCTTGTTTCGACAACCATTGCACTATCCATCAATGCTTGTAGGGATTCGAACTCCGCAACATCTAGTTTTGACTTAATCATCGGTTTCAACCCTTTATGGAACATACGTAGTAAGGTCTCTCCACCCAAATTTCTATGTGATCTGGCCACGAGCTCAAAATCATGTCGATACTCCATGACAAAGCCTATTTGCTTCACTTACAACAGTGGCGCCAAGGGATTTGACGCCACTCCTGGTTTGAAACGGGGCCAAGTGTGAAATGTCCTGAGCCTTATTAATCCTAACACCGCATAATCGAGCTTCTCCCCCACTGGAATATTTGACACCCGAAAGAACCGGTCCATTCTCACTAACCACCCGTTCGGATTTGCTCCATCAAATGTTGGGACCTTTAATTTGTGTCCCCCATCACCCCTGTAACGCAGGTTTCCGCAATTCTGTTCTCCTCTACCGAGATCCGCGATTTGAGAGGTAGTGTCCTCCTCCTCCTGATGCGGCTCTATAGTGTGATCAATGCCGTGGTGAATGCATCGTCATATCATTGAGTCTCTTCAATATCGTCTCTAACATCTGACCGTGGTCCATCATTCGTTTCTCTAACCCTTCGACACGTTCCTCCATTGCTCCTGAGCTGTGTATGGTAACCATTCACAGGTTTGAAACCGAGATCGAGTATTTGATACCAATTGTAAAGGTATTTGATATTAATAGCAACAAAACTACAAATAATTGGAGTAACTGAATAATATTCTGAGTGTATTTGAGTCTGTAATTGAAAATAACAGGGGAACAAAGATGAACAATTTTGAACAAAAGCAGTAACAGAATTTTCTCCTGGTTTTCGAGAGGCCAAACTCTCCCTATTCACTCCACTATCCAATTCTCTTCCCCTTCCTCTCTTTCCAACCCCATATTAATAACAACCCAACTTCACCTCTAATTAACTTCATTATTTAATGACTTATTTTATTTTTATTTTTTTCATATTCCTCCTCTGAAACGTAACTGGTTATGTAACAGAAATTAACCTTGAATACAAGCCACAACTTCTTCCTCCCTTTAGCCTTATCAACCACTTCATTCACACAACATATCCACATCCAATTGATTCCTTGCCCCCACTACAGTCACCTTCTCTTTCGTCAATAATATTTTACAACACCATTTTAAATTTTATGAAGAATATCCTGATAACGATCTTTAAGACTATATAAAATTTGAGGAATTAAGACTACTGCCACCATCAGGGGCAATTTCAAGACCAGACTGAGAGTGAATTTCAAATATCATAAAAGAAGGAAAAGGTATTAGCGGAGTTCCATGAGAAGATTTGATAACATAAAAAAATATTAAAAAAATAGAGAAGGCTCTAAAACAAATGATTGAGAGAATGATTTTTCACCGTATATTGATGAAAGCAATGCAAGCTATATATAACAACCAACTATTTATGAAAATATAAGAACAAAAAGGAATAGCTGAAAAATACTACTCATAGAGTGGTATACCTCATTCCTATTTGAATTCTCTAATATGTTTTAACTAAAGATGTTTATAACTATATCACAAAAACAAATATCTTTGGCCTTACGTATTATTATACAATTTGGTTAGAGTTGCTAGTTTGTTTGGGTTGTTGTGGAGCTTTTGGATCTTCTTCTTTTGGTTTTTCCAAACTAACCATGTGTTCATGTCTTGTATGACAGACACTTGATTCTACAACAGTAGAAATTATGTATATGTTGTTAGGCCATCGGATCCTAGGAATTGAATCCCCTTCTTCACGCGATTCTTAGTTTCTTCAGTTAGCTCTTCAAAAGAAAATTCAAAATTCTGAATATCAATTGGAGTAGAACAAGTTGTTCCTTGGTCACATAAAAATACATTAAAGACTAAATTTAGGGGTTAGTTAAAATTATATATATATATATATATATATATATATATATATATATATATATATATATATAAAATATACTCCTTATATTTGTGTAAAAATCTTGTTTTTTTTTTTTTTTTTTATGATGTGTGTGTGACTTATAAAATAATATATATAAATATATATATATATATATATATATATATATATATATAACTATAAAATAAACTCCTGATAATTGTGTCAAAAACTTGTTTGTTATTTTTGTTATTATGATAAGTGCATCAGTCCTAAAATAATAAATATATTATTATTTTTTAAGAAATTTGTGCAATACGCAACAATAATTATAATTATAATAAAATTAGACTCAAGAATAATTTCATAATTTAGATTATTATGTAAAAATTAAATTTAAAATAATTTTTATTATTTTTGTCGATAATTGGAATGTAGAAGAAGGATTACAGATGAATGTGAAAGTGTTAGGATTAGACTTCACCAATCCTTACTCTTATGTATAAAAGCAATTATCTTCTTTTCAAACAAATATCAATGTCAACCCACAAAAATACCCAAACCCTAATTCCTTAAGTAAATAAGGTTAAGTTTATCTATTAACCATCAATTCTTTGATCAATTATATAAACAAGACTTGCAAGCGCCACAAGGGTCTTAAGACAACCAATGAATCATGTTTTATTCCTAGATACGAGCGTTCATTAGGTATTTTAATTCATATCCAATTTAAAAGTGATACTTCTTAATACCCCAAGAATTAATTATTAAACGATGAATCAACACAACAAGCAATAAGCACAGAATTAAAATACTGATATATTGAAAGAAAAATATTTATGTAAACATATATTTATGAAAATCAGTATTGAGTACATGAGAGTTCAAAAGTTTAAATTTGACCCAACAACAATGGATTTAACTCCTCATAGTCATGAGAAGACTAAACATAATGAACAATGAAAGAAGATGATATAAAACCCTAAAATTGCCTCCAAATATGACTTTAACTCCTCGACGGTCGAAGATGCTTAACCCCAATGCAAAAATTTATTAAATAAAATGTAAAAATTGAAGGTTGTTCCTAGCTCACGTTCAGTGGCGTTTGGCACAATTAGATTATGTTGTTGATTCACACTTTCAAGCCCAACTAGCACGAGGTGTGAGGTGTCTTTTCTAATATATAAAATATAAAATATTTTATTAAGTATTATACCATCTCTCTGAATCTTATTAGAAAATAAACATCACAAATCTAATAGACAGAGTGAATCGCAACAGAATCTAATTAGCATTGATGGATCTTTCAACAAAAAAAGGAAGAGGAGCTAGAATCATCTTAGAAGGTCCTGATGAGTTAACTCTTGAACAGACTATCCGTTTTGGATTTAAGACGTCCAATAACCAAGCCGAATACGAGCCACTCATCGTCGGACTGAGATTGGCAAAGGAATTCGGGGTAAAGAGTTGAAATGCCAAAGCGACTCCTAGTTGGTGATAGGACAAATCAATGGAGATTTTCAAACAAAAAGAGCCACTCTTGCAAAAGTACTACCACATCATCAAGAACTTAATCAACCAATTTGAGAAGTTCAGCATGTCCCATGTTCCAAGGGTTGCGAATGAACATGCCAATGTCCTCCCGAAGCTCGCCAATACAAACAAGGTTGGCCAGCACCGAACCCTCATCCAAGAAAACCTGACGAGCCCAAGTTGGGATCATATTGATGTGTTATAGGTAAATTTGGGAAAAGGCAGCTGGATGACGCCCATTATTGAGTATTTAACTAACGAGGTCCTCCCCAGCAACGAGAAGGAAGTTAAAAGAGTTCAATGCCAAGCAGCATATCATGTCATGAACATGGACGAACTCTTCAAGTGAGGGTTCTCAACTCCATTGCTCAAATGCCTAGACAATGACCAAGTCGAGTACGTCCTTGCGGAGCTGCGCCGAGGGATATATGGAATGCATTCAGGAGCACGGTGCATGGTGACAAGAGTACTGCGGGCAGGGTACTATTGGCCCACTCTTTGGAAAGATGCCAATTCCTTTATCCAAAAGTGCTCATAATGTCAGAAGTTCAGGTCCCTCCACACCCTTCTGCCCAAAGAATTACATTAGATAGTCACACCATGGTCATTCACTACATAGGCCATGGATATCCTCGAACCTTTTTCTCTAGCAAAAGGTCAAGTCAAATTCCTCATTGTCGCCATCGATTACTTTACCAAGTGGATAAAAGTCGAGCCCCTAACAACCATCACTACCTAACAAGTCCAAAAGTTTTGTTGGAAGAATGTCATATGCAGGCATGGCTTACCCCATTGCTTGGTAACTGACAACGACCGCCAGTTTATCGACAGGGGCTTTGAAAGATTCTTACAAAAACTTGGCATTAAACACAAGGTGACCTCAATAGAACACCCCCAAACAAATGATGAAGCGAAAGTTGTCGACAAGGTCATCTTAAATGAATTTAAGAAGAAGCTCGGACAAGCCAAGGGCCTCTGGGCCAAGGAGATCCCTAGAATCCTTTAGGGGTATCATTGTACTCCACAGTCCACCACTAAAGAAACACCCATACAGGCTCACGTACGGATCAGATCGACTTTATACCAAGCTTGAAATAAACTTAAGCTCACTCACTATACCTAACTCGAAGATTGGGGGGCTTGTGTATTGCCCTCACACCCGAGATTCAAGGGCCATTATAACCAACGGTCTCTAAATGTCGGCCTCCACCTGCAACAACTCGGTAATCGCTCAAATTGTTACCATGGACTTGGATTTGAGCTCATAACAGCTCAGCCCAAAACCTATATAGGACTTTCTACAAGAAATATCACTCACTCATTACTCAGCTTTCATACTCACTTATACTCTCTCTCACTCCCTTCATTGATCACGTGTTGACTTGAGCTTCGGAGTGTCTTCTACAGGTGAACCTCCATTTGATCTTCAAAACTTTAACAACTTGAATCTTTAAGTGCTCAAATTCGAATCAAGTCGACTTCAGCCTACTTCGTCAAGACACCAACTCGATCTTTGATAAGAACACTTTGTAAACATGACAATAGACCAATATGTACTCATATCAAATACTTAAACTAATAATTAAAAATTAAATATGATTAACAGTAATCATGTATTATAAATCAATCTTTATTATCATAATCTATTTCAAAAGTAGTGAGAAACCGAATTGATCATAAACAATACTTTTAATCTTCTTTATAAATAACATCACACACATAATGAAAGGTATATTTTTAAATAATTATTTAAACACTTTCAATGTTATATATTTGTATAAAAGGATTGTATAACCTTTTGTATGTAACTCCTTCGCCTTATAACCGATACTTGAAAACCATCACGTCAGATTTTTCATAGCTCAGTAATACGAGACCCTTTACCAGCTCATACTAGAATAATATTTATCGCAAAAGTCAATTTTTAATATATGTAATCTAAACAAAAACAAGAAAATATATCGCTTTAAATTAATGTTGACTTGAGAATTTTATAAAACTATGTTGAGATTCATCTGTGTGAATCAAGTAAAGAAATTACTTAATTACTTCAAGATTATAAATCTGTTTATTCCATCATCAACCTTTGAAAATTGGTAGGTTGTGTATTGGGGAGATGTGCACGCTTGTACTTCATATATACTAAAAAAGTAATGGTTCATGGACACTTGTATGTTTCAATAGAAAATTAATGAAGTATATATCAAGTGGTTTACTTCAGCCATGTGGATTAAAACTACATCATTTTTAATAAATATATGGTCTAGTAATTGAATTCTGACAGGGATTAAAACTAAATTTTTAAATAGTTTAGTGGGCAAAAGCATATTTATTTTTCATTATAAAAATGCGAAACCTTTATTTAATTTCAAAAATTGTACGTAACATGTTAATTTTTTTAATTTATTATCTTTATATAAATTTTAACATAAAATGCAAAATAAATTGAAATTGAATGTTTAAATAAAATAAAATAGAAAATAATTTCTTAAAACCATTATACGCCTAACTAACTGGTATAGGACTGAAGAAAAGAAAAAAGACTTTATCTGAGTTTTTTAATGTCCTATATTTGAAAATTATTTTAGTCAAAGAGTTGAAATTTAAATTGTATGTATAAGTTGGTTGAGACATTTAAATTTTCATAGATGATATAAGAGGTTTATATTTATATCTTTGCATTATCTTTATCAATTGTAGAAGAAAGATATTTCTTATCTTTGTTATTTAATTTTAAATTTAATAATTTTAATAAGTAATATTTTAAATTGTTTAAGATCACTTTCTGTTCTAATATAAATAGTTAAAAATTAATTTCGTCACTCATCTTTGAAAGTCGAAAAATAGCCTATTATACTATCCAATCTAGACACAAAAAATGGTATTAAATCATATTTTTATTATATTTAAATGTGCAGCAAAATCTTTTATATAATTTACAATTCATAGTATTATTTTCTATTTTTTATTTTATATTTAAAAAATTATTACAGCGTGTTTTTTTTGTCAGCAATCAAAAGTGTATAAATAGATGGTCAATCCCTTTATAAAAAAAAAAAGTAGTACTTTTATAAAATAAAGAAAAGTTCATGTAAGTTGTGAAAATCCACCGTAAACATAAACAATTCCTCATCAATTTCCTAAAATCATAAGAAAAAACTCTACTGTCCATAAAAGAAAATACTAATTAATCCCAAATACATATAGTCTCTTTCCCAATACAAGACTTTCATACAAAATTTAAAAGACATGTCTGCTCTAGTTGAAGCTCTTTTCTATAATTCATGTTAACATCGCTTTCCAGGTGTGATTTTTTTTTTCCCTTAAATGTATTATCAGAAGGGAATTAAAAAGAAAAAAAAAAAGGTTACGACATAGCAGTTGAAATCGGTGGAAGAAAAACTAAAACAAGAGTAACGTAGTTTGAACAACAAACATCGGGAAAATGATGGTTCAATTTCTTAAGTTGAAGAACAAATTTAAAAAGAATAAATTTGGAACGACTTTGTCTTTTAAAAGCAACCCTTATGTGGTCGTTTGAATGCATGAAACAAAAACCAAAGCAATTGACGAGTTTCGTTGTTATGGCTCAAAAACAAGCACCTTCTTCTTCTTCTTTTATATCAAAATACAGTTACGATGTTTTTCTTAGTTTTCGTGGTGAAGATATCCGTTTTGGTTTCACTGGTAATCTATACAGTGCTTTGAGTCAAAGGGGAATCTTTACCTTCATTGATGATGAAGCTCTCAGAAAAGGAGAAGAGATCACACCTTCTCTTCGCAAGGCAATCCA